>ERZ840096.288-NODE-288-length-80955-cov-15.593288_pt1 | contig 80955 bp, 91 predicted proteins | sample MGYA00519878_ERZ840096 | MGnify/ENA primary metagenome ERZ840096 (study PRJEB31850, sample SAMEA3708865) | human gut metagenome | biome: human gut; feature: human-associated habitat; material: faeces | place: China | collected 2014 ...
TGAGAGGTGGAGCCTTCCTTAAGGGTAAGGAAGGACGGGTAGGTTTTCGAAAAAACTACTTCTTTGCCAAAGAAGAGCCAGAGCAATTCGAAAGTGCATACGTTCCAATCACCCCATAAATTAAATTCATTTTTATTGTTCCTCATCTTCCCAGAACTCAGGAAGAAGAGTATAATACTTATCCTCAGGCGTAGAATCTATGTGCTTCAACACATAACAAAGCCAACGCTCAGGATTTTTATCTAGCACCTTACGCTGTAATGGTGATATACCAAAACCAGTACATAAACCTATATCCACTTATCCAAATAACATTTAAAATCCTCTATACCTATAACCTCCACTTTAGGAAAAGGAATATTTTCCAGGACCTTAAAGTGCTTGTCTTCTGTAACAATACACTTTGCATTTGCAGCAATGGCACAATCTACAAACTTATTGTCATCTTTATCTGCCTCAATTAAAGCAAAAGTATAATGAGGATCTTTGCGAATTACATTGGGTCTAGTCAATATAGCATAAACGATGGCCTCAGAAACTTGAGGGGATATATTACGAGATAAAACCTCTGAATACTCCTCTATTATTTCATTGGACACACAAAGGTTATAATCGCCACTAAGAAAAGCATTCCACACCTTACGATACGGACTTCTAGGGGCGATTGACATAATCAAACTATTTGTATCCAATACAATATTCATAACCTAAAGATTATAATATTGGTTTATTGTACGGAGTACGTTCATGGAGATGCCGGAAACTCTCGATACGTTCTTCATTCAGGGTTCCTTCATTCCACATCCTATCTAATTCAGCATCAGCCATCTGAACAAAATAATCGGAGATTACCTTATTCAAATCTCGCAAAGCCTCAGGAGTCTTGATAAATGACAGCATATCGAGGATTTGCAATTGAGCTTGATTCATTGTTGCTACCTGTGCCATAATAATTCATTTTATTAATATCTAACCGCAAAGTTACACTTTTTTCTCGAAACCACCAAGCAATTAACAAGAAATCTGCAAGTTATCAGCAAATAACCACGAAATCAATCGTAAACAATAAACTATTAACTGTAAACTATAAACTGCTATTCTATAATGAATTGTGCATGCAAAGTTAAGAAAAAAACAATATTCAAAGGCAAAAAAACAAGAAAAATCTCAGAAACTTATAATTTTTTATAAAAAGAACAATATATTACACCTTTTCTTACGTAATCTAGATTTTTTTGTTAACTTTGCAGGAAAAGTACAATATAATACACTACTTGATATGAAAATTCAAGAAGTAATGAAATTGCAGCGTAAGAGTCTGATATCCATTAATATTAATAGGAGATTCATAGATATAGGAGGCTAATAGAAATGAAAAAAGAATCAAAAGTAAACCAAGCAAAATATGTAGAACTCAATTTGTTTCCTGAGGAGAAAGAGGATCATCAGAAAGACTCTATCTCTTCAGAAGACATGGAAAGCGAAACTTCTCCAGACAAAGAGTATGACTTGACTGATTTGTTTGAAAGACTTTCCAAATCAGCTTTTCGCAGCCGTTTCCATCTCTCGAAGAAGGATAAGGAATATATTGCAGAAAAGGGTTTGGCTACCATCCGTAAGCATGCGGAGGATTTCGTTGCCAAACGCCTTGCTCCTGCCGTGATTCCCAATGACGGCAAGCAGACGCCTATGAGAGGGCATCCTGTATTCATTGCCCAGCATGCTACAGGCTGCTGTTGCCGTGGTTGTTTCTTCAAATGGCATCATATACCTGCCGGAAGACAGCTGACAGGAGAAGAACAGCAGTATGCTGTAGCAGTACTGATGGCATGGATTGAAAAACAGGTTTAAAAAGCATGAAGTTTTAGCAGCAAAGTTTAAATTATTTATCCATTGTTGTCAATTTTGCAGAATCTTTAGTCAAATTTGGCAAAAACTGTTTACTCCAAATCTACAAACCGGGTTGGCACGTAACTTGCTCCTACATAGAGTGAAAGCCGAAGCCGAAAGGGCAAGGGGAACGACAAGAACCCTAAGTAATGACAGTTGAGGGTTTCTAGAAATCCTTGAACCTCGTAAGCCGAAGCAATCGTTATTAAAAAGGATAAATTAAAAACAATGAGAAATCCCGACTGAGCCGGAAGGCGAAGAGAGGACGAGAAAAATAGAATTAGGAGGTTTTACATGATGTTGTTAGCTCGTAGAAATAACAGTGTTTCAAATTGGTTGAACAGTTGGTTTAATGACAACTTCTTTGATACAGGCTTGATGCCACACATGAACGCAACAGCTCCTGCAGTCAACGTCAAGGAAAGTGCTACAGCTTATACGATGGAGGTTGCAGCTCCTGGTTTGAAGAAAGATATGGTCAAGATGAACATCGATAAGGATGGCTATCTGAATGTATCCATCGAGAACAAGGATGAGAAGAAGGAGGAGAAGAAGGAAGAGCATTACTTGCGTCGTGAGTTCTCTTACAGCAGCTACTCTCAGAGTTATGCTTTGCCAGAGGATGCTGATCAGGAGAAGATTTCCGCTGAGGTCAGTGACGGTGTCTTGAAGATTGAGATTCCTAAGATAGCCAAGGAGGAGAAGAAAGACGATGTTAAGCACATTGAGGTTAAGTAATCTTTCTTGAAGTGCTATGCAGCTTTCAAGATACATTCATTGCATCGAGAAAATAATTAAAACTGGGGGCTAGTCCTGATTATGGGGCTAGCCCTTTTTTTTAAACGAATAATTAGATGAATTAAAGCAACCTTGCTGTCAGTAATAATGTCAATATGAGCTTAGCTACTCTTAAACCTATTGCCCTTACGCATATTTGTGCAAATATAATTTTAGATAGTCCAAATTTGTTGCTTAATAGAATGTCCTCGTATGATAACCTTCTCTTAAAATATTATTTGAAATAGTCAAACAGAAAAATTGGGAAAGCATTGAGTACAGCTACTTTGCAATCTTCGGTATTCACATACTGTTCTACTTGTGAGTTGAATAAATAGTATCATACTTCGAATGCGTTACCTCTAAACATTTTTTCTATATTATGCCCGAATCTCAACTCTTTTTGAGTGCAGTCGCTCAACGGCTTGATTTTGTTGTCTTGCAAGATGAAATTGCAATCTGGACGAAGCAAGTCGTTGGTCATCAGATAGGTGTTGTGTGATGACGTAAAAGCCTGACATGGAAGGGAAAAGAGGGTTTTGCAAACCTCATAAGAGAGTCTGAAATGATAGAAAGCATCAAATTCATCTATGAAAACGAACGATGCTTTTGTCATCTGTTTCAGCCAGTAATATAGCAGCATCAGAGATTGAGTACCCGTTGATGCAATCTTATCGAAAGGAATGCGACCTAATCCAAATACGCAATACAACTCTTTATCATCATCCTTTGGCTCCTGAAACTCAAAACTTTGTCCGCTTACCCGATGGATGAATTCCTCAAAGTCCCGAGTCAGCTTCTTCTTGATGATATACTCATCGAGATTTGCCGGAGCAGTAGCCAACCCCATAAACTCATTTTTTTCAACACTTCTGAACCATAACATTGAGTTTACGAATTGCTGCAGTTTCAGAAGATAATGTTCCTTGGCAAGAGGATAGGAAGTAAGCAGAAAGTTTACGATGGATACATTATTGGCGTTATTGGCAAGGTTTGCCTTCACCGCAGAATCCATCGGGAATTCAACATCATCCAATGTCAAGACAGAATTCTTGTTGCAGAAAATAAGCTTGTTATTCACAACAAGTTCTTCTTCCTCCAGTTTTCCATCAGGTGATTTGCTATATGTATATAGTAACGTATTATCTCTAAACTTGAATGTATATTCAAATTTTACGGGGAAGTTCAACTTTCCCGTATATGTAAAGTTATCATAATAGTTCACCTTCTTCCACTTCTGTGAAAGATGATTGGTAATGTCGAAGATGGCCATTGCAAAGTTCGACTTGCCAGAACCATTAGGTCCATATACGATGCCATTCTTGATGATACCATCTTTAATGGCAAAAGTATTGAACGAATAGTTACTTGGTTTCGACAAATCCCATTCTATACGATTGGCAAATCCTCTATAGTTCGTTACGGCAAATTTTACTAGCATGCTTATATATACTTTATTTTTAATTGATAACAATTTTGTTGGTGCAAAGCTAATACACACTTAAACAATGCAAACTATCTTTTATTATAATGTCAAGTGCAGCTAAGCAGTTGCAAAGATATACAAAATATCAATACGCCGTAATTTTTTTACGGATATTTAAGATAATAATCCTTGCAATACAATTTATATGCTTTATTTTATTTTTGAACATCAATAATCAGTAGTTGTACAAACTTAGAACAGAACCATTTGTGCCTTCTCCTTCATAATCTCCAGAAAGCGGAAGTTGACTGCAGATATTGCAGATTTCTGCATCATCCAAATGTTCTGTTAACTCCAGATGAAATCCCCAACTGGTAGCATGCAAATCCCAGACACCATAACCGCATGCGTTGACTGCTGTAATGATGGTATCTTGAAGTTGCCATATTTCCGTGAAGTCTCTCATCCTTTCTTTACCACCCACTTAAAGTTTTCCTTTCCTGCTCCTATTTCAAAGTGAAGCTTGGCAATACCGAGGTCCATCTTGGTATATCCTACCATTGAGAAGCCTCTCTTGGCAAGAACTTTGGGTTTACAACCAGCTTTTGTACCTTCCTGGTCTTGCAGGAAGAATGAGAACTTCTGCTGATTGATGGCAGTGGGAGCAAGAAGAGCTGCTTCCACGCCCTTTCGGAACCATGAAGGAGAATTGCTGGTTGCATTGCTCACCTGTTCCATGGTCTTGATTTTGTGACTAACCCCTTGTGACTCTCCGTATCCCAAGGCAATCATGCATGTCAACTTCTCCCCTTTTTCAATCTTGTAGGCTTCATTCACCTTGCGATAGCTTAATCCTGCCCAGCAGGTGTTGAGTCCTAGGGCTTGTGCAAGCAGCACAAGCTGTTCGCCATAATAGCCAATACGCTCATCAAGATCGTCGGCTTTTTGCCCTGCCATTACGAGATAGTTCTCCACGCCATGGAATTTTCCATATGACATAATGCCGGAGAATGCCTTGGTTTCTTGGGTAACCAGTTGTATGTGAAGGCCACCCTCTTTGTTGCACTCCAAGATTTTTTCTTCAAGTGCTCTAACTACCTCAGTTGAAAGAGGTTTGTGTATGTACTTTCGTACACTATGTCTTTGTTTGATAGCTTCTTCTATAGTCATGATTTCTATAATGAATTGTGCATGCAAAGTTAAGAAAAAAACAATATTCAAAGGCAAAAAACCAAGAAAAATCTCAGAAACTTATAATTTTTTATAAAAAGAACAATATATTATACCTTTTCTTGCGTAATCTAGATTCTTTTGTTAACTTTGCACGAAAAGTACAATATAATATACTACTTGGTATGAAAATTCAAGAAGTAATGAGATTACAGCGTAAGGCCTTGGGGATTACCCAGCAAGACCTCGCTGACATGTCTGAGATAGCCATTTCTACCATCAAGAAAATAGAGAGCGGTAAAGGCAACCCTTCCCTATCGACGGTTGAAAAAATCATGGATATCCTTGGCATGGAGGTTAAATATGAGATTCGTCAAACCGTTTAAATATAGTAGGATAAGAGAAAAGCTATCCTTTTTTGGGCGGTAAGATGAAACATACCTATTTCAAATCGTCCAAGAAAGAATTCAAAGATTCAATCGTAAATCAGAATGAGAATCATGAAACTGACATATATCTTTCATAGTGGTTTTGCAGTGGAGACCCAATCCTGCGTATTGGTCTTCGATTATTGGATGGATCCCGCCGATTGTATGCCGGTGATTCTGTCCAAGGGTAAGCCTGTGTATGTACTTGTAAGTCATTTCCATGAAGATCACTTCTCGCGGGAAATCTTTTCATGGCGCAAGCGCTACCCACAGACCTCTTTTACCTACATACTCTCCAAGGACATCATCAGACATCACAGATGCCAAAAGGTCGAAGCTGACGTCTTGATGGTAAAGGGAAAATCATGGTGCGACAAAAATATAAAGATAGTTGCAGCCGGTAGTAATGATAGCGGTGTGTCTTGGATAGTAGAAGTTGCAGGCAAGCGTATCTTTCATGCAGGCGATCATTCCAGGACTAGCAAAGCAAGAGATACGACAAAATTATAAACATAGAATGACATAATTAACAATGAATCCAATTGATATAGCACTCCGTATAGCAACGTCAGCCCATGCCGGTCAACTTGATCGCGATGGCTATCCTGTTATCCTTCATCCACTCACAGTGGGCTTGATGGGCCATACAGACGAGGAAAAGATGGCAGGCTTTCTGCATGATGTGGTAGAAGATACCTCCTACTCCTTTGAGGATTTGCTTCATGAAGGTATTCCCACAGGTGTAGTGAATGCCCTTCGCATCCTTACACATAAGCCGGGAACTGATTATTTCGATTATGTGCAGAGCATTATCGATTCTCAAAATCCCATTGCACTTCAAGTGAAGTACAATGACCTCCAACATAACTTTCAGAGAGGTAAGGACTACCCAGACCTTCAGAAGAAACATGGCAAGGCACTGGAAATGATTAAGGCAGCCATCGAAAAATGCTCTCAGGTTGACATCTATCATGCGCCTGAAGACTGCAGTATAGAGGTTGGCATCTTTGCCTGCGGATGTTTCTGGGGCGCGCAACATCAGTTTCAGAAACAGCCCGGCGTACTCAATACCCTGGCAGGATATACCGGTGGCAAAGAGGCTTTTCCTTCCTATGCCGATGTACGAGACCACAAGACGCATCACGTAGAGGCCGTCATCGTGGAGTTCAATCCCCAACAGGTTTCATATGAGAGCTTATGTAAACTCTTCTTCGAGATTCACGACCCGGCACAGACCGATGGTGTTGGTCCTGATTTGGGGCCACAATACCGCAGCTGTATCTTCTATCGTAATGAATCTCAGAAGCAGACAGCCGAACATGTGACGGAACTTCTCCGTAGTAAGGGTGACGAGGTCAATACCTTGCTCCTGCCAGAGGAGACATTCTACATTGGCGAGGCCTACCACCAGCATTATTATGAAAAAACAGGTGGTGAGCCTTATTGCCATCTGAGAACGAAGAAATTCTGAGAAGTAATTTTCAGTAAAATATCAAAGAGGTAAATATAGGCTAGAATTTTCATGTCCAAAACTCTTCTTCGCCAGTGGGTTGCATCTTGCCCCCGCACTTTGGGCAAGTATGCATATCCCACCTGCGAATCCTGTCAGAACCACATCTTAGACATAGCCTTCCTACAAGAGAATTAAAACTAGGTGCAGCATCACCAATTACTCCACCCACCACAAGAGGTACTATGTTTCTGCAGTCAGGACAAGACATGGCTTCGATATGCTGTCCCATGAAGCCACGTCCCTCATATACTTCGGTCTCGTACCCACAATCCTGGCATCTGAATATCTTCTTTTGTGACATAAATAATCTCCTTTCTTACCATTTTAACACCCAACTTGCATCGGAGTATTTTCCTATAATCTCTGCGTCCTTGATGACATGAAGCTGGTGGACATACTGCAATGCATCAGAGAACAAATCCCTGTTTTCATGTAATCTCATATGATGTTCCAGTTTTTTTTGTTTGATAATACTTTGTCGGAGACTGGCAACTTGTAGCTGGTCACTCCATTCAATGTTTTACTGATGGTTTCCGTTTCAAGCCCCATGTTCTCGTAGATGGCTCCAAGCAAAGCTCTTACATAAGGTGTGTATGCCAAGGATAGTTCTGCCAATTCTTGCTTCTGTTCCATTGAAAGAGTATTGATTGCTTTGCAAATATTCGTCACACATTCATCTGGTGAAGTGGCAGGAATGTCCTTTATAAGGCGCAGAGCATCCAATATTCTAAGTAGTGGAATATTGCTTGATGTTATGGCGTTCTCTTGTAACAAGAAAGATATTTTCACGCCATTCCTTGTGATAGGTCTCCGATATTTATTTGTGCCGACAAGGATGGATGAGCTTATCTGTGTAGTCAACCCTAGGGATGCAAATGCGGCAGTTCCGGTAATGTAGCCTACAATCTTGCCATTTTGCTCCAGAAAGTCTTTTACAAGTTCAGAATCTGCAGGTTTCAGATTTCCAAAAATGGTCTTCTTCGGAATATAGTATTTTCCCTTTGCTATCTTTTGCAGTTCGCCTTGGTGCACAAGACGGTTGAGAGCTTTGGCAAGTGCCGGCTGATACCGCATCTCCACCCCAAAATCTCTTGTTGTCAATACGACCCCTGCAGGGGTCAATGACAATTTTTCCTTTATCAGACTTGCTATAACCATGTTTATCTCCTATTTTCGAGTGCAAAGTTAATAAAAGTCTTGTTTTTTACGCAATAAACTTGACTTTTATATATTTCTTTAACTATTTTCATGCTATAATCCATTCCATATCCTTTCATCCTCCCTTGTTTTTCCATAGCAAATTTAGCCCACATTGCAGCAGCTTTTGGTGAAAAACTTAAAGATTCCTAACGAAATCCTAGATTTTGGCAGTTTTCTGCCAATTTCCTAGCTGATTTTGTATAAAGAATCCTAATTTGCAGCGTATGTTCGGGAAAATCCCCAAAATGCTACACCCGCCCGTTTTGCCAGTTGAAAAATTGTGTGTACCTTTGCCCCCGAAATGTATATATCCAAGGCAAAGAAATATCGTGATCAGGGAGATGGTACGGCAATCGCATACGATTACTACCGTCTCACGAAGTCTTACATCGACAAAGATGGCAAGACTAAACATCGTAGTGTCCTTTGCCTTGGAGAACTTTCCGGTTTTGGCAAGGATGAACGTAACCGACTGGCATCCATGCTCACCACTATGATTGAGGATGGACAAAGCGTGATGTGTGATAACAAAAAGCTCTACGAGGAAGCCATGTCTCAATATGTGAAGTACCGTGGCAGCAAGTATGTCCAGGAGAACGATCCTCGTCTCATCGCCGAGCGTAAAGCTCGCGAAGAAGAGGAGCGCAGGAAAGCAGTTGCCGTTAAGCTTCAAACGCTCACCCAGCATGAAGCTCGCATCATCGGTTGCGAGAACCTCTGTAACTCTACCATGCGTATGCTTGATATTCGTAAATACCTGACCTCTAGGGGATGGAAGCGTGACCAGATGAACTTGACAATAAAGGTATCGCTCATGAACCCATCCGTACAGATAAATATACAGGCAAGCGATTTGTATTCTTCAGTGACCCAGATGGTTTGCCGATAGAACTTTATGAAAAATAAGAATCTGTTCAATCGTATCTGATATAATGCAGCAAGTAAGTATCCAATATTACAGTTCGCCTTGTGGAGAAATCATCCTGGCATCGGTGGACGATGAATTGTGCCTTTGTGATTGGAATGAAATGCCATGTTCAGTGCGCAATAAGCTTCGGCTTTCGCGGTATATGAAGGCTGAGTTCAAGATAGAAACATCCCCTATCCTGGAACTGGCCAAGAAGCAGCTGAATGAATATTTTACCGGCAGCCGCAGGACATTCGATATTCCGTTGCACCCTATAGGAACTGATTTTCAGAAAAAAGTATGGCATGCATTGCTCAACATACCATACGGAGAAACAAGAAGCTATAAGGAAATAGCCATAAGTTTGGGTAATCCCAATGGCACAAGAGCCGTGGCAGGTGCCATCGGAGCTAATGGCATCAGCATTTTCATTCCCTGCCATCGTGTTATCGGAAGCAATCATCTCCTTACAGGTTTTGCAGGAGGATTGGATGCAAAGAGAAGGTTATTAGAGCTTGAAGGAGAACAAAAACAACATAAGATATTGATTTTCAAATAAGAAAATAAAAAAAGACAAAAAATTAAAGACGTCCACCCCTATCTGGCAAAGCATCAGAAAAACATCCGAAAATATCACTTCCTGGCTGGGTATATTGCATGCCTGGGTAATTGTTGATGTCTTCCGAAAGCTTAATTCCGGCATGAACCTTAAGCCAATTCTCATCAAACTTAAATGCATAACTGTCAGAGCCGCACAATTTTTCATAACACAACTCTCCTACCAGCTCCGCTTTGCCGAGCCAGTTAAAATCAGCGAAAACAAACAGTCGTTCCATTCCTATTCCTTTTTAGATGCTCGTTGGCGATTCTTCAGTCCCATATCCTGCAATGCCCTTCCGAGTTTGTCATCCTTTGCCAGGAGCAAGATGTCATCATCCAGCTGAAGAGCATAGAGTACACGCAGGTAAATTCCGATGGAAACCGTTGGTAATCCCTTTTCTACCTTGCAAAGTGTAACTTCCGAGCATGTTGCCCTTTCTGCAACTTGTGCCATGCTCAGGTTGCGCCGTAATCTGGCAAGCTTAATCTGCTCACCCACGATTTCCATCTTTTGAATCAACTTCCTTGGAAGTTTGTTTGCCATTGTATTCTTTGTTATAGCTTTAATCTTAATTATGATATGCAAAAATACATAATTTACTTTATTATAAGATGGGTTATCAAGTTTTTTAAAGAATAATTAGATGTATTAAATTAAACGCAGAAATCTGCCGGCATTACTGCCAGCAGACCTCTGCGTTTTAATTATATTGAAAATCAGATATTTGTTACTCTGAAACAGCAGCCTGTTCTATCTCTGTTGACTCCTGCTGGGCGTTCTTCTGTGGAGTCTCCTGAACCTCAGCTGGCTGCTCAGATTGGGTTGTTTCTACAGACTCTGCTGTTGTCTCTGCAGGAGTCGCCTGCTCTGTTGAATCTTCTGTACCAGCCTGAGGCAAAACAGGTGTGCTGATCTCTGCTGAATCCTTTGGAGTTTCAGGTGCTACTGTATCAACTGGAACTACTTCAGAATTATCTATCATCATTTTGCTTGATGCAAATACGTTGCTTACTGAAACCATTACCATAGCTGCGATAGCTGCAAAAACGAACTTCTTCATAATCTTATCTATTTTAAATTGTTACTATTTATTGTTATTTTCTCTGTTTTGGGATTCATTATCGAACCCGCTATTCATGGTTGCAACCTGCATGCCAAAAGATAATAGAAAAGATGATAAGCTTGATATACAGAGACTTATAATTTGTGTGCCATAAATTACCCCTGTGGAATTTGGGGAAAAGGTGTAGAACTATTCCCCAAAAAACTGGGGAATAGCAAGATTATGGCACCACGTAACATCATCTATAGCAATAATGCTTCCTTCGATTTAAATATTCCAGGTCTTCTTGGTGAGCATAGGCTTCCTTTTCAAACCTGATGTTGTAATATGCCCGCATCCAATCCCGATATTTGAGATATAAGTAAAACCATTCTATGATGTACCAGAGGTAGAATGGGATATACAACAACTCCCTTGCTTGGGCCGTATGTATGAGCTCATGGTTGAGTTCCACTTTAGAAAGCTCTTCGCAAGTAACAATCATGCCAAAGAGATTGATTGCAATGAAGCTTTTCATGAAGGAACGTCTCTTGATTTTGATAATCCTAGTCATAAGCTATAAGATTGCTGAGTTCGTCGAGGAAGTTAATCATCATGCTTCCGGTTCCTCTAGACTGGGAAGCTGCCCTTTTTCCGGCAATTCCCATGGCTTTCATGGCATGAAAAGATGCTTCCAGAGGGTCGGAGTTCACAGCAAGGAATGCCCCAACGATACCAGTGGCAGTACATCCCATTGCAGTAACCTTGCTCATCATGGAATGTCCTTCATGAACATAAGCCATTCTTTCGCCATCCGTGATGAAGTCTATGGCTCCAGTTACAACTATGATACAGGAAAGTTGCTGAGCCAGTTTCTTAGCCTGTTTCTCAACCTCATAGGTTTCCTGGTGACTGTCCACTCCCTGCATGCCTATCTGGTGAGAGTACAATGCCTGAATCTCACTGGCATTTCCTTTGATGACTGTAGGGTGACACCTGAGGATAATCTGTGATGCTATATCCATACGAAAGCGGGTGGCTCCTACTCCAACCACATCAAATACGATAGGAATTCTTTTTTTCATGGCAGCTTCCCCTGCCAGTATCATCGAGTGAGCAGTGGTGCTTTCCGGAACGCCTAGGTTGAGAGCCAAGGCATTGCTCTTGCTACTGATTTCCTCCACTTCTTCCTCGGCACGCGCCATGATTGGTGATGCTCCAATAGCCAATAGGCTGTTGGCAACAAAGTTCATAGCCACATAATTGGTTATGTTGTGTACGAGAGGCTGCTGCTCTTGTATCAATCGTAAATCTGTCTTCATTTGTTTCACTACATTATTAATATATACTGTACCCATTGTCCCTGCACCATTGTTTGGCATGCTCAAATCCTTGGGCAGTGGCTCTGAAGATGTCCCCTTTGAGCAGCTTTCAGCCACCATTGGTGAGCCTTTACGTGGTCTTCTTTAGTTCCCTGACCCAGGTAAAATGCATTGGCAGCGTTAACCTGTGATTGTACATCTCCTTTCTCTGCTGCAATCAGATACCAATGAAGAGCTCTTTCGAAGTCCTGTTCCACTCCATCTCCCTGGTAGTAGCATTCTGCCACATTGTAGCATGCGTAAATATCACCCAGTTCAGCAGCCTTCATGTACCACTGAAATGCCATCACATGATCCTCCACAACACCGGTGCCTTGCGCATAGCAGACACCCATGTTGTTCATCGCCATTAAATCTCCTTCAAGAGCTTGCTGACGATATTTGTTTGCCGTTTCACGTTCCTTTTTCATTTCTGTAATCTCAACTTGGGTGCAAAGGTACAACTTTAATTTTGAATTTCGACACCCTAAAGATACAAAAAGAAAAGGCAGCTGCAAGCATCTTCACAAACGCCTACAACTGCCATCTCTATATAATATATATGGAAACTTCTTTCTACAATTCTCTCAAATTTTCATGAAACATCGCCTGTTAAGCGAAGCTCTTCATGTTGGATCTTGCACCATACTCAGCGCATGCTGCAACGACCAAAGCTAAAATCATTCCTAAAATCATCATAATCTTATCCTTTCTCTATATCAATCTGTTATCCTTATTTACATCTTCTTTACCTCATCTAATATCCATTAGAGAAGCTTCATTGGAAGCATCCTATGGATGCCTCTCAAAGCTTGCTTACTTGCCGAGGCTGATCTTCTTGTTTACATTTACAACCTCTGCAAAAAGAGCAGCTACAACTGCCAATGTCATTCCTAATACCATCATAATGTTACCCTTTCTTTACTTTAATTATTCGTTATTCAATCTTTTCGAGTGCAAAGATAATGCCTTTTTGTGTGCGCGCACATTTTTTTGGAAAGAAAATGCAGAAAAGGGTATGATTTCTTGATTTCCGTCAAAAACTGTCATGACAATTGGAACAAAATGGCCTACCAGTATGGATATATAAATATTAAAAATTTGGATAATACATCTAAAATTAGTAACTTTGCACTCATGAAGAATTTTGCAGCGATAGATTTTGAGACAGCCAACCAGCAACGAACCAGCGTTTGCTCCGTAGGCATTGTGATAGTAAGGGATGGTGAGATTGTGGATAGCTACTACAGTCTCATCAAGCCAGAGCCTGAGTATTATTCCTATTGGAATACTAGGGTGCATGGACTTACCATGGAGGATACCATGAACGCCAGGGTATTTCCAGAGGTATGGGCTGAGATTGAGCCAAAGATAGAGGGACTGCCATTGGTAGCCCACAACTCACCTTTTGACGAGGGATGCCTGAAGTCTGTGTTCCAAATGTATCAGATGGACTATCCCGATTATGAGTTCCATTGCACATGCCGAGCCTCCAGAAGAAAGTTGGGATCTCTCCTACCCAACCACCAACTACAAACCGTAGCTGCTTATTGCGGGTACGACCTAACCCAACACCATAATGCCCTGGCTGACGCAGAGGCTTGTGCTTGGATTGCCAGGGAACTACTATAACTCTTACAACTCATTTTAATGTTTTTTGTCACAAAAATGACAATAGCACTACAAGGGAGTTGCTTTCACGGGTTCATACCGTGAAGTACTCTTTTTGGATTGGTACAATCTCTCATTATCTTTTAATACTTTTAACGCAAAAATTTGCTTAAAAGTATTATTATTCGTACCTTTGCCTGCGTAATCAAAACATTCAATGATATGAAAAAGTACAAAGTCAAAGATGTTTTGCAGATGTTGAAGAAAGATGGTTGGTATTTGGCGAGAACCAAGGGTGACCATAGACAATTCAAGCATCCTTCCAAGCCTGGAACCGTAACGATAGGTTTGACGCATCGAGACATCTCTACTTCTATTCATGGACAATACAACTATGGAATTATGGGATTGAGTTTCCGGCCTGGTGACGCCTGTGTGGTTTCAACCTTCCGATTGAAACGAAAGGATGACTTATGGAAAGTAACAATCCTGAATTCCTGCATTCTCGCGGTTTGCCGCATTGCAAGAAGGATGATTTGAAGTGCTTGATGCAGGATGCCCATGGCAAGAATACTTTCTACATGAAAAACGGACTGTGCCAAGATTGCCAAAAGTCATTAAAAAACATCATTTACAATCAATGAGAATCCAAACCAGCCAAGATTTTGCTTATAATTTTGTCGCAGGAGTTCCATAATAACCATAAAGAACCCAAAATACTAAGCAAACTATCATCAGACAATACGTAACTATCTAAGAACTGATAAGGTTTATTCTTAGGGTATGCCCCATTTAGGAGTACCCTAAAGAATGGACTGCTCAAAAGTGAGCATAGCAATCTTCAACGTTATCTACAAGGACAAGACTTACGCATTAGACTTAAAAGAGACAAGCCACGGATTCCGTATTGATACACAAGAAGGAATCTTCTATTTCGAGTATGAAGGACTCAAGTCCATCAAAGAGCGAATGGAAGCAAACATAGGCATCTCACCTAAGGATCTAGCTGCATAGCACAAGCAATGGGCAAAAGGACTCCCCACATAGCTATTCAAACAAGCTATGTGGGGAGTTTTGCATGGATAAAGCAGGTATGCTAAACATTGATTTACACTTTACTGACTACTAAACCTCAAACATGCCTTAGATATTAAAAAGGATAGAAAAGCAAGAATTGTAAAATTATCAGAACTACGAAACCGTTTACCTCATTACATGTAAACCAATGATAATATGAATATAAAGCAAAGAAGACAGGCTAGATGACAAAAGACTTTCATCATCTAGCCTACTTCCTGTCTTACTTCTGGTGGGTAAAGCTTAGATAGTTCATCGGCAATGGAAGTCACCTGAACGGCATTATCCATGATGGTCTCTGCTATGGAACCATCAAAGAGAATGTCTCCTGTCTGCCTTGCCACTTGCCTCTGTTCAAAAGGAAGCGAAGAAAGGAACTCATGATATTTGGCTACCCGGTGCTTGGCATCGGTGGCCATCATCATATACCCCATTTGCTGCATTTCCTTAACGGTGGCCTTGCTGAGAAGAGGCAGTTCCTTCTGAATCCTATCAAGCCTGATCTTTGCATCTTCGGCACTAATCTTTCCGGAATCACGGTCTCGCTTGAGTTGCTCAACCTCCTCCAACAACCGATTCTTCTTAGACTCCAAATTGGCAATCATGGTCTGAAGGGCCTTGAACCTGGCAGTGGCATGTTTGATGTCTTTCTCCAAGCCACTCAAAGTAGCGCGCTGCTCCCTGATAACAGTCTGCTGCCCCTCGATGGTTTGAGATAGCTGCTCATTCTCACTCATTAATTTTTCCCGAAGCTCTGCGTGGTATTCCTCCGTGGAACAATGCCGGGCTCCGGTTTCAGAAATTCTATCACCACGCTCTAGAATCTTGATTCTTTTGGGGACAGATGTTTTCTTGTCCACCTCACAAACCACCCCACCTTTCTTAATCTCAAAATTCAGGTGCTCGCGAGTAGAATCATAGTTGCCGCTCCAACGCTTCAACCTCTCGCCACCATTAGCATTGCGCAGAAACTCATTGCTCTGAGAGGTTGTCATGCCTTTTCCGGCTCTAATGTCGAGTACTTGTTTTGCCATAACTTCCATTGTTTGTCAGCAGGGACTAAAGGGTTCTTAGGGACTTTCCCTAAGCCTAATCGCTTACCTCGGCTTGCCGCACGAAGTCGCCAAGAAATTGGCAGGTAAGCCTCCGTGTTTCAAAGCGTTAGCCATGAAACCGGGGATTAGGCTCCCCCCTGATGTAAAAAAATGCGGTTTCCGGCGCAAGCGCCCCTGGAAAACGAGCCTTCGATAGAAGCAGTTTTCCTGATATGGCAGGGCACCTGACCGAAGCCGAAAACCAGATTGATCCATCGTGCCCATCTTCCAGGAAAGAGGGCTGAAGAGAGGCTATCCACCAGGAGTTGGAGAAAGCCCGGAGCTGAAGATGCTGGGCTTCAAATGCACCACCTTACTGGTTACCATGTTGCACACCTCCAGAATCTCATACTTTTGAAGCTGGTCAACAAAGGCCAGCACCGCCGGGCGACTCCATCCCCATGCCTTCACCAGCTGCGCCACCTGCTTTTCATCCCGGGAACAGGTGGAAGCTGCTTGAACGGATAAACCATACCGGCCATGAGTAGGATAAAGATCAGCAAGCCTATAGGAAAACAGCAGCAACGTCATCATCAAAGCCACCATGTAAACCCAGGGAGAGGTCTGAAACGGATAAAGGATGTTCTCCATGAACGACTTGGGACCCAGTTCAACCTCACCATCAATGCCAGGCAATCCTATATCATAAGGTGTAAGGCTCAAAGCCTTCCCTCTGGCTGCCCATTCCACCTGAAACGAACAGGCTTCCTTGGCTGCATGAAAATCCACCACCTGAAACACCAGCATACAAATGACAAGAACCAATGTAAAGAATTTTCTTCCGTTGTCACTTCTATACATCTTGTGATATACATAGGAGATCCATGCCTTTACGGCAAGCGCCTTCCTTTTCAGCCAAGGCATTCGGGCAGACAGGAAACTATAGAAGTTGCGCCACTTATCAGAGCTGGCAGCCTTAGGCTTTATGCAATAGTGGAATACAAAGGGCACCGATGTGGAATAAGCTGCCGCCTTTAACAGCTTGCCATAGTTCTGCTTGCTGGCATAGAGGATGTGAAGCCCAAGTTTCTTCTCCAACCACTCTACCAAATCCTCCATCATAACCTGTTTGGAAGCAGGTATGACAACTTCCACGTAATCCTTATGAGGAATCGTAGGTAGAGGAACCTCCTTAAAGAATTCCGGGAGCTTGCTACGCAACTCCAGGAAGAGCGTATTGATGGAATCCTTCCATTCCTCGCTCTCTAAAAGATTGTAGTCGCTTAATGTCTTAATCATTTGATTGCAATTATAATATTGATGATAGATATGATTTAAGGAAATACTCCGACAATACCTCTGTCAAGTTATTTTCCTTGTCTCGTACATGTTTCCTGGCATCCAACCTTTCAAGCAAGCCGGGCAAGTCATCTGAGAGGGCAAGAAACTGCTCTCTTTGCTCCTCAGTCAACACGGCAGCAGAATAGTCGTCAATGGCCATGAAAGGCAATCAAACACCATCAGTTGCATAACAGAAAGTCCCTCATAAAAGTGTATATGTAGCCCCAAAAGTCCCTCATAAAAGTGTGTTCATCTTTCAAAAAGTCCCTCATAAAAATGTGACATATTTTGCTATCTCGCTAATTTTCAATATATTTTCAGTAAAAAGCAATATATGGAAAGATAATTAACCAATATCACAACTAAAATGTTAATTAGTAATAAAGTTCTTACTAAGATGTTTTTTACTAAGAAGATTATTACTATCTTTGCATTCAATAATAACGAAAAAAGAAACGATTATGATAGAAAATCCATTTGAGTTCGGTAGAACTGTGGATGGAGATACCGTATCTTTCAACGACCCATTCTTCAAACTGTGGATCAGAAGAAACATTGCGCAGCTTTGATGGAATTGGGACCGCCTTATTACAACTTGCTGATTAGAGGCGCCTTGTATAGCTTGATGATTGGGAATGCATGGGACGGATTGCTGGTTGAGACCACCATTTTTGTATTAACCAATACTGAACCATAACATACTTTTTTCACTTTATCTACTCCGATAATTACTAACTTCTTTGGTTTCTGCTTTCTTCCATCCTTGAAAACCAAGCCTTCTTCTATTGAAATAACTGTTCGTACCAACGAACCTATTTCTAATTTATCTTCGGTAACCTTACGGAGATTATCAAGATAGTTTTTCTGCAACTCCCTTAAATCCATGACAATGCTTTTTGAACTGATTGACGGTCGCGAATTACATATAGCATGTCTTTGCTTGCTCCTGCCGCAGCTGCCATATCATACATGGTTATCTTGGAGTCCTCACCTGTCTTGTCAGCCTGACGTTTTGCACGTTTCCAAGCTCTGTCTTCATGTGACTTATCGGATAGGTCAAAGGATTCTACATCCTTGCACTTTTCAATCCATTTATCCAACATCTTCACATCAGCTACAGACAGTTCATCCATATCGCATTCCGTATTCTTGGAAGCAAGAACAAGTTGATGACCATCCTGAGAGATGGCTATATTCAATGAATCTGCAAAATCCTTCAATTCTGGCGAAGAAAGGTCTGCCTTGCCTTCAATACCACGCAACACCTTATAGGTTAAAGCAGGTACAGGACCATGCTTTCTTGCAACAAAGGTATCGTACATGATTGGCAATCCATACTCTTTCAACTGATCTTGCTGCGCAAAATACATTACCTTAAAGAGATGAATATAATCAACTCCTTCTGGGAATGCTTTCAGTATATAAAGCACTACTGCCTTTATTTTCAAAATCTGTTCTATTGTCTTCATTATTGTATCTCCTTTTTGACTGCAAATATAAGAGTTTTGAATCATCAAGAGAAGGAGCAATCTCTCAAATCCGAAAACGGAAACTTAGCCGAATCCCATACTAATGGGTACTTCCCATCTTAAGAATAATCTCGATGGCGTACAAAGCGTTGCTCCTTCATCTGCAAAGATACAACAATCTTCTGAACCACCAAACAAAAACTGGAAATAATCACTTACAGATTCAAAAACATAGAAAACTATGCAAAAACAATCTCATCCTCAGGTTAGGTGGTATACTTTTTAATTATTAGAGGTGGCACACTTTTAAGTTGGAATCTACCCTATACGCCAGTATGACAAGCAGATAGCCTCTGCCCTACTCTCGCCATCCATTTGAAAGGAATAGATACGGCGCTTGACCATTTGTCTGTTTCTGTTACAATTCATCATTTCTTTCTAAGTTTTTAATGCAAAGAAAGAAGAAATGGGTGTAAAATCACTTCACACATCAAAAATAATTCAACTTGTGCAACATATTTTCCTACTTTTCCGTTATCTTTGTACCAAAATTATAAGAAACAAAATTAAACAAGATAATATGGCAATCAACCAATTAAACAAATATGTCTGGCTCGTGGAAACCATCCACCGGGCAAAGAAAAGGGGCGGCATCACCCTGAAGGAAATCCAAAGCAGATGGTTGGACTCTGACCTCAGTGAGGGAACGGAACTCTCCCGAAGAACCTTCATCAACAACATCCATAGCATCGAGGAACTGTTTGAGATAAACATCGAATGTGGCAGCGGATACCGCTACAACATCGAGTATGGCGACTGCTTCGAGGAAGGAAGTACCCGAAGTTGGATGCTCAATGCCTTCTCCCTCCATGCCATGGTTGGCAACAGCCGCAAGCTCAAGGAACGGGTCCTTCTGGAGGACATGCCTTCTGGCAGAAACTTTCTGGAAGACATCATCAAGGCCATGCGTGACAACCATGTCATTTTCATCTCTTACTATAGTTATAATTCCGAGAAGTATTATGAGTTTGACATCCATCCTTATTTCGTGAAGGCTTTCAAGAAACGCTGGTATGTGGTTGCCTATAGCCCTGGCACAGACGATATCCGTTGTTATGCCCTTGACCGTATGGAAAATGTCATCATCTCAGACAAAGTTTTCAAGATGCCAAAGGATTTGGAACCGGCCGAATATTTCAAGGATTGCTTCGGAATCATCAATAACGAGGATTCCGAAGTTCAGAAGGTGGTGCTCAAGGTAGATGCCTTCCAGAGCAACTACATACGTAATCTTCCTCTCCATGAGTCTCAAAAGGAAATGAAGCGTACCGATGAATACTCCATCTTTGAGTATCACCTGAAACCAGAGTTTGATTTCGAACAGGAGATTTTCTCCAACATGGATACCATGGAGGTGTTGGAACCTCTATGGCTTAGAGAAGAGGTGAAGGAAAGAATAAAAATTCTTGCAAGTAAGTATCTTTGAAAGGCAACCCATCAACGTTCTTTTGTCAAGGGACTAAATATCCAGTCCCTTGACACTATCTATAGCTTCGTCAAACATTCTTGAGAAATCATTTAAAGTTTTACCGTTCAGTAAGTCTTTTATCCCTGAGGCATTATCCCAATATTGATTTCCATTAAAATCTTTCCAAATCCAACTTTGATTATTGACATCTTTTGTGGAATAGTTTTTTTGAACTTTTTCCCAGTCTTTTACATCTTCACGCTTGACACCATCTTCATTTTTTGGTCGAAAGCCAAAGATTAAAAAACCTAAGCCTTTATGTTCAAACTCGAAAGCAAGTTTAAGATACTTCCATTTTGGATTATAAAATGATGCTCCTGCCCACGATTCTTCCATCCAATTCTCTGTACAATTATCTCCCATAGTCAACCCTTTGCTTTCAGCTAAATCTCTTAATTTAGGAATAAACACTTCGTTTGTAAATCTGTTTACAACAATATTTTTATTGTTTGCAATATCATAAATTGCATCTAAATTTTCTTCTTTGCTTAAAATATCTAATAGTTCCTTATTATCTTCCATAACGTTATTTGTTAATATGTCAATAGTACTAATATATTGATTAATAGTTTCTCTCACGAGCGGAGTTCTTGAAGCCAACTCCACGCAACGATCAAGCCATCCTCTAATATCACTCTTATAGGATAAGCAAACTATATCATTTTCCTTTAAGTCTTCACCCAAAGAGTCTTTTGAAGGAGGGCAACCATCCAATGTCAAATAAATCAATACAAATGATTTTTCCGTATCGTTTCCTTTTTGTGACATTCCATAATTCCAGTATCTTAGCATCTGATGATGTTGGTCACCAGCATAGATTTTATTTTCTATGATAATACTATGCTTGCCATCGGTAAGATAAATATCTATTCTGCCGCCTTCACTATCTGTCTGCCTACCTATATATTTCTCTACTTCTACAGAAGCGATAGCCGTGTCTAATTCTAAACTATCTGCAGATATTGCAGGAAACGATTTTTGTAGCATTTTCAAAAATGCCTCAAGGAATTTTCCTCTTTGTCCGTGACTTCCTTTTGGATTCAGCAGGTTTGCCAAAAACATAGAATGTAGATGGACTTCATTGGACATGAAGCCTAAATCATTGAAAATATTAAAGCTTTCACCACGCTCAAATTTTTCTTTTCTTTGTTCTTTTATTTTTTGTGAAACTATTCGAACTTGGTTTAGAATATTGATTATATCATTCATCACATTATAAACTATAATTGTTTACCTTATAAACGAGATTCCATATAAATTATTGTAGAAGTTGTTATTTTTGCCAATGAAAATGATTACGCAAACACTCTTGGTACATAAGGGCACGACGATTCATGTTATTTATCTCCTTTTCTGGATACCAGTAAAAATAAGCCATGAAAACCATCACCATAAGGATATAAAGCGCAATAAATTTTAGGACACCATAAAACCAACGTTTCATTTGACTGATCTCTTTGGTATTTAAGATTTGAATTGCAACTCTCACATCAGCCTTATCAAGACCTTTGCTACCATCAACTTTCACAAGATGTTCACGTTGATTGAACAGGATATCCTCTTCATCATCTAAAATGACATAATGATAAGGCTTCTTGGCATTCAATCTCAACCATTCTGCGATTTCCAATCCTTTTGCCTCATGTAAGCATTGCCACTCTTTAGTACCGTCTGCACTACTGAAAGTGATGGAGTTACATGAAGGAGTCAAGTCAGTAACCTCACCTGGCAAATGATACTCCTTCCATAATTGCCGTATGTACTCCACGCCTTGCAATCGCCAGGTGGAAGAAATGATGACCTTGGCATCACATCTTTCCAACAAGCGGCGTAACTTGCCTATCGCTTTCTGATCAAACTTACCTTTAGGAGTATTGAGCACTCCATCGAAATCCAAAAATATATACTTCTCCATAGGGGATATTTAATTTTAATTATACATTAGAATCCTATCTTTCTCTTGGTCCTGGTACCTTCCAACCTCTCGCTCTCGCAAAACTCGGTAAGAGACTTGACCATCTTCTCCGGGCTACCATGCAAAATGGTCTGAATGGTGTAATGACGGGCAATATTCTCAATCTCACCACCACTGAAATCATAGCGGGCAGCAAGGAAAGAAGCATCAGCATCCTCCAAAGAAGGTATCATCGCTTGCCAAATCTGTGAACGGCAAGCCAAATCAGGCTTCTCAAATTTCACTTTATAGAGGAAACGACGCTCAAAAGCCTTGTCCATGTTCTCTGCGAGGTTGGTTGTGGCGATGAGAATACTATCCAGCTGCTCTATCTCCTGAAGGATGATGTTCTGAATACTGTTCTCCATCTTCTCCACAGCCCTTTCCGCTCCCACCTGACGCTTGCCGATGATAGCATCAGCCTCATTGAATAACAGGATAGGAGCCTTGACAGATTGCTTCACCTTCTGCTTATAGTCATCGAAGATACCCTTGATATTCTTTTCGCTCTCGCCAACCCACATGCTCTTAACCTCTGACACGTTCACCTGAATCAGGTCATGCCCTGTCTTCCTGGCTATCTGAAGAACAGTCTCCGTCTTGCCAGTACCAGGCGCGCCATAGAAAAGACAAGCAAAGCCACTCCTGAAATTGGTTTCCCTCAGACGATTTCTGATACTCTGGTAGTGCTCTTCCTCCAAGAGTGTTGCCAGCTCATCAACTTGCTTTCGTTCCTTACTGTTGTAGAACAGTTGCTTGGGTTTGATGTCCTCAAATGACAACATCCCTCCCTTCGGCCGGACACCACGCATGGAAGACAGGTTGAGTTCAGAGAAAAGCAGTTTCTTGGCATCGTCTGTAATCTTGAAGGACTCCCTGTCCACAAAGCCATCATCATTGGTATACTCGATAAACTTCTCCACTAAGAACAAATGGTCACCTTGGCTCAAGCCTCTCTTTGCCCATCTCCAGCCAGCCTCTCCCTCCTCGTAGAGAAATTCCAAGTCGTGATAGCGGATATCGTCATCACCATCTATGACAAAGAGTGTACAGAACAACAGAAAAAGAGAAAATTCTGTATCCTCCTCATCTATGTCAAATGAAGACATGGCCTTGACAAAAGCCAGGTTCTCATTCTTGCGAACCAATGCCCTGAGCTTCTTTTTCAATATTTGCCTGTCAAGTTTCCTACGACGGCATTTTGTGAACAGTTCATTGAACTTGTCAAACAATTCCCGGGTTGTAAGCTCCTCCACATCAGAGGGTATATAACGTTGATTCTGCTGAAATGCCTCCATCACCTCCATGGGGATGCAGTAGTAAAGACCTTCATCCTTACTCCGGCAGACATATTCCTTGTCAACAAGTTCCTCTGTCTCCTTGGAATATCGAAGCAAGCTAAGGATTCTGCAATCCAGAAAATCCGTATAGTCAGAAAACTGGATGTGATTGTCATCACACCTGTCGGCAAACAATGCCATGATGGCACTGGCACGCTTGGAGATACACAACTTGTCAGAAACAAATCCAAGATATGGGTCTGACTCCTGATAGAACTTCTCACCAAGTGAAGAACCCTTGGCCTTGTCTACGATAATCTCGAAGGCTTGTAGCAAGTCCATCTGCTCCATACCTTTCTTACATGACGTTTGCATAACCATAATAGCACTACATTAATACATATAATTTTCTCCATGAGGGAAAGACTTTTGAAGTCAGTTCCTCCCAATATGGTTCTCAAATAAGGTCTATTTCCCATCAGTCATCTTTTTTAAATGAAGAAATCATCCTCTTCTTCGTCCTCACCATTAGGAAACATAACACTTCTCTCATACTCAGGGTCATAAAAATTATACCCATTCTTCACCTGCCGGATTTTCTTCTGGATGGCACCAATCTTCTTCAGTTCAGAAAGCTGCAGATGATCCTGCCTGAACTCCGATATCTCCTCCAACTCTTTCTCAAAGGAATCTACCTCAGCCTGAAATTCATTAAATTCAGACTCAGATTCTTCGAAGAGGTCAGTATCAAGAGCCTCATTCAAACGTCTGTTCATTTCCTCCAATTTCATCTTTAATGCCGTATTCATCTGTCTGATATTTTAAAAGTAAAACAATTGACACTCATATACTTTGTGCCTGATTCTGTATTCTGGTGCAAAGTTACGGGGCAGCAATGAAAGTTCGTTTCACAGATTGAGAATATTTTCTCCAGAGCAGCTATTTTTCTCACCATTCAGCTAATTTTGCAAAAAAAATAGAAAGGAAAATCAATGAAAATGGAAAAAAGATCACTTAAATGACAAGGTGCTAGATAAGGAAAAAGCCCTATACGCCATCAAAACCAGTTACCTCAACAGCTATAAGGTAATTGTAGCTGGTGCGCGAGACTTTGCTGATTACGCCTTTATGAAAAAGAAGACTTCGGTGAATAACTTAAGGCATTTTTTTTTGTATCTTTGCAACATAAAAAATCGTCAAAACGTGAGAAATAGCCTACTGTTATCTCATCAAAACGTGAGAAATAGGGCAAAGATAGGTCGTCATAACGTGACAAACAGATAATTATGAAGAGAAAAATATATAATGAAATGCTGCAATGGAAGCAGAATTCTCAAGGAAAATCTGCTTTGATAACCACGAAATCAATTGTAAACTATAAACTGCTATTCCCAGGCGGTCCCATCCCGCACAACATGGCGAGGGCTTTGATGCCCCGCCAACCTTATAGCGTATATGATTAATTGTTATACAAATGAAAAAATACTTTTTAGCCAACAACAGAAAGAATATCTTTTGGCGATATACCCATTTTTGTTATAGCCGAGATTTTGTGTCCACCATTTGCATTTAACGAATGACCACAATGATAAAGCGTATCATCAATGACAAGCCAACGATCATGGGACTCCTTACTCCATTTTCTGATATCAATATGAGCATCAGGGAACAATCTGTCATGCTCATTCATCAATCGTTGCATCCCTTGCCCAACACCCACAGTATAGATAATTGCTTCCACTCCTGATTTTCTAACATTAAGTATATCAAGAGTAAGTGCAGACACATATGCATCAATGACTATAACACGATGGGATGCCGAACTAACCAAATTTTCCAATGCCACACGTGCCGTATAGAAGTCCCCCTCAAAGAAAACCATTTCTGCAGGAGGTGTAGATGTACGAATAAAGAAGTCAAGCTGCTCCTGTTGTTCTGCCTGTTTGTCTTCAATTCGTGTCATACGCAGACTATGCTCTTCCAATCGAGAATCAAACTGTCGCTGCATCGCCAACAATTGTTGATTTACAGAATAACCTTTTAACAAGTAATTCTTGAGGACACGAGTTGCCCATCTACGAAAGGCCGTAGCATTGATGCTATTTACACGATAGCCAACAGAAATAATAGCATCAAGATTGTAAAACTGCGTTTTATAGGTTTTCCCATCAGCCGCAGTATGTTCCAAAATGGAACTAACTGAATTCTGGTCAAGTTCCCCACTGTTGAAGATATTTCTCAAATGCTTTGTTATAGCTGGTCGTTTTGTACCGAAAAGGTCAGCTATTTGCTGCTGAGTAAGCCATACAGTATCATGGCTTGCATCAATCTTCACTTGAAGAGAGATGCTTTCATTTGGCTGATAGAGAACAATTTGAGACTCATCAGTAATCTGTATGTTATTATTGTCGTTTGCCATACTTGTCATTATTTACAAATAATAATTTCCAAAGTTACGACTTTTTTATCAAACCACCAAATAAAATGACTAATTCTTTTGTATTTACATTGGAAATCATCATATTTCAAATAATATGCCCTATATTTACTCATAGAAAGACGATAGCCATTGATTAACGGCTCCTTTGTCTTCCAATCTAAGAAGTTCTTCCTCTTCTGCTTTAGTAAACTTAGGAACCCCAAAGTTTTTGATGTTTGAACCATTCAGCGAATAATATCCTGATGTGTAAGGCTTACTGTTAGCTACAACATAGTTCCAAAAAATATCAGACTCCAACACCTTCTGCAAAATCTTCATCTTTCGCATATCATCACCCACGAACGCCATACCATTGTATAACAGCAAGTTTGAATTTTCTACAATAACGCAGTTTAATGGCTTATTAGCAATTTTCGGGAAAAATATCTTGATTGCAGGCATTACCAACGATTGCGTCCGACCATAAGCATACCATGCTGGATAATCCCCAACCTTTCCTTTATCTCGTTTATCCAATGTTTCCCTTTGAGATTGCAGATATGAATACGCACAAGGATATTTTGCTTGTATAACCTCCTCTTTAATCAAAACAGCCTTACCACTCTTGTCAATCACATAAGGAAATATAGCCTTATGAACAAGATCAACAAGAGCCTTTTCTGAATTCAATTTATTAGAATTCACTATGTCTTTACAGAGAGTCTTCTCTATAGGATAGCTCACGTCTTCTTTTTCTAGATAATAATACTTATCATCTTCCTTGTTGGGCAAGAATATATAAGTCTTATTACTCAATGTCGCAATACCATGGCGAGTTTGGCAAAACTCAAACAAAGGTGTGCCAACAGACTCTATTTTATTAGCCACTTTATTTTGATTCAAGTTCCATCCTTTCTCTGCATCCAGCAAATTCCAAGGTATGTCCTCATAATGCATTCGCTTGGCAAGTTTCACCTGCTCATCGCAACTATAATGGAGAGCTTTGCTCTTTTCCTTTTCCAAGAAAAACAAACAGGTATAAGTACTTTTACCCTTAAACACTTGATACCCCCGAAAATCAACAATATGAATATCAAACTGATTATCAACGAAAAATGCCCTCAGCTTACGAGCATTCAAACTCTTCAGAAAAGAATTCATCGTAATATACCCTATCTTCCCCTCATCATTCAACATCTCCACAGCAATCTGGAAAAAAGGAATGTATAAATCAGTAGAACCTGAATCACATACCTCATACCATTTAGTCTTCAACCTGGTATCATCCTCCATATTTCTACCACAGACATAAGGCGGATTACCCACGATAACATCAAAGTGGTCAAAATTAGAGTTCCATTCATCCGACTTGAAATCCAACGTATCAGCACACAACAGATTGAATTCAAAATCTACGACTTCACCTTCTGTCAAAGCCAATAGATTTAAAAGTATCTGACACCTTTCTATAGAATAATTCTGGATATCTATGCCATAAATACATCTTTTGAAAATATCTCGATAAGGCATTTTTGTAGTCCTATGAATCATTCTGGCAGCGTCCATCAGAAAGCCTCCACATCCACAAGCAATATCAGCTACACGAATTTGTAATAAGTCTGTGTTCTTACGAAGACAAGCATCAAGTATATATTTTCTGATTTTCTTGGGCGTATAGATAGCCCCCGTCACGATTCTATCCGATGGAGATATAACAAACTCAAAGAGCTTGATCATATCCTCCAAGTTAATCATCTTAACATTTTGCTTATCAAGAAAGGCAAGTACCTTTCCTAACTCCTCATAATCTTTGTCGGTTTCAGAGATGACATATCTTTCTATAAACTGATTATACGCCTCTACCTTATTATATATAAGGTATATAGACACGAAGATTCTGTTAATCAAGAAAGGGTCTTGTGGTAAATTACGTTTCAAAAACGGAAATATTAGTTGCAACATTATCAAAAACTTCTACAGATTACTTCTCAAGTATTTTTCGTATTTGCGATACTCTTTATACAATTCCAAAAGAGTTCCATCACAACTTAAACCTATTGTTACTTTTTCCAACTTTTTAATTTTAGCATCCAATCGATCCAAATTCCAACAGATAGCATATCGAGCAAGATTCAATTGCAAATGCTCCACCATATAGCATCCCTGTGGAGTCTTACCAACAATATACCCATTATCATCACGTTCAAAATGCAGATTGTAATCTACATCACATGGATCCAAATAGTTAGGATTATCATCCTCCCACTTCTCCCTATTCACATATGAACAGCAATATACCAAATTACTATATTCCGATATAAGCTGAGGATAGATACTCTTAGGTTTAAAATGGTCTATTTGGAAATTACGCTGCCCTCCAAACCAATGATCAGAACAATCCGTATAGCCGCATTTATGATTAAAGTCATCAGCTAAATATGGCTTATATCTATTATACTGAGCATAATGCTTTGTAAAAGTTCGCTTAGGTGAGATATTACGAAAAGGATATGTCATACTATTCAAATTTACCAATCAGTTGGTCAACCTTATCTATTAAAGAATTCAATCGATCCATATTAGACAAATGTTTCATTTCATCAGGAATAGCCCCTGTTGTGTCAATCGTTTTCTCCAAAAATGAATCTAATTCTACGATATGTTCTTCATCTTTCACATTAGCCTTACCAGATTTTCTTTTTTCCAAAAGGATAGACAATTCCGCTTTTGCATTCTTTATTCTTGCCAAATATTTGTCGATTTGACTTTTCACTCGTTGAGCAAAAGGAACCTTACCACAATCAGATGAAAAATGCAAATTCTTCTTGATATATACAAAATTAACATCATCAGAATCTGCTACAGCATCGTCATCATAAGAAGTAATAACAAAGCATGGGAAGTCACACTTCTGCAATTGAATTTCTTTAAGCAATTCTACACCATTATAGCATACATTATATTTTATATCTGTTTTTTTATCATTTAACTGAAAATCTACAATAATAGCATTCGGTTGCCATTGTTCAATCTCTTCCAGCATTTCATTTAAAGTAGAAGATGGAAACACACATCGCACATTAGCCTCGGGCCAATACTTCTCAAAGTGATTTTCGAACTCATCATGCTGAGTCGATTCCTCATCTATAAACATTATTTTATATTCCATAATCATCGTTTATATTTAATTGGAAATATGATTTGAACCCCAAAGCCTTCCCTTGGCGTTAACAAGATAACACGAGCATCATTATCCTCAGATATCAACTTTACAAGCCACATACCTAATCCCGTACCGATTTCTTCTCCAGTACTTGTACTACGCTTAGTTGTAAAAAGAGGTTTAAAAATATCTGTTGGATTTACTATTTCGTCAGAAAGTCCAGGTCCGCTATCACGATAAGTAAAGACTATTGATTTTTCATTTTGTTCAACACAAACAGTTATCACTCTATCACGATTCTCCCTAAGCCGAATAAAAGCCTCAACAGAATTTGAAATCAAGTTGTAAAATATACTATCAAGGTCTATTTCAAAAGCTCTAATAGCAACATCAGCCACTCGATCATGCAAAAAATGTATATCACGTTCTCCAAAAATCCCAGCCCAAGTCTCTTCCAATTTTTCAAAATAAGCCACTAAGGCTACTGCCTTTCTTTTACGTTTATCCTTTTTTACAATATCTGTGGAAAAGCTAAACCAACGTTGCATTTTTGAATCATTCTCCTTAGCTTGATTTAATAGCATAAACGGATTCTTCCTTCTAACAGCAGGAAAATCTTCAATAGTTATCTTGCCATTGAGCAACTCCACTATATTGTCATAACGATTATCCAAATTAGCATTATACTTGCTCAAATCATGAGCAAAAGATGCCAGCATAAGCCCACTACTAGCTAACGCTCTCAGAATTCGCTGTTCTTCATGAAGTTGTTTAATCTCTTCATTCTTTTGTTCATTGACTGTTGCCAACAGATTCAATTGATAATCAAAAGAATTTTCATCGTCAGAAGCCACAGAAGTTAGTCTCTTCTTACGATGCTCCTCTATTATCTTATTAGCAAGTTCTTCGGCCTTTTCTCTATCCCTTGCAGCTCCATTGCGTTCTTGGTCATCTGCATCCAGTTCACGAGCTATTAATGATCTATCATCCTCAAAGATTCTTATAATCCCGATAATAATCTGTTTAAGTATCGCAAATGTCTTATTCTCCTGCAAACCCTCTCGGCTAGACTTATCCTCAAAATCAATATTTGCCAGACGAGATATAAGTATAGAGCCTGCAATATTTTCAGACTCAACACGATAACCACCCTGTTTTTTGGCAATACCAGCAGGACTGTTATTTTTTCTCATACCAATGCCTAGCCAATCAAAGGCAGAATCATTTTTTTCACCATATGGACGCACCCTAAAATTGTCTCTAAACAATTTTATTCCTCCAAATTTATCAAGCCAACTTTTACGCAGATTGTAAGGACATTGTCTATAAAAGAAACGAGCTTCATCATTTTTAGTAGCAGAGCGTTTCAAATAATAAAAGACAAAATCAAATGTACCTATTTTTGCCAAGACTCCATCTACATCTGAATCTCGGAATCCAGGTATAAGTTGTCCAAACGTACGAGTTGCATCCCAATATCCACGCATAAAGTCTTCTCGCCTATAGGGATGTTCCTGCTGATTTTCTCGATTATAGAAAGATAAAGGAATGGCTTCTACATTATATTCATTTCTATATATTCTAATATTAACATTCTGATCAGCATCTGCATGGGCAACAATTTTATAATCAAAATCATCGCAAAAGGAACTTTCCACTTCTCCATACTTTTGCGGACTATCAAGAGACACTAAACTTATTGTAAAATCACGATTCTCACTAGGTGGAACCAACACCCCAAGATCCTCATATACATTTTTTATCGCCTCATCATCCCAAATGTCACGCAAACCACTTATTTTGAGAATCGTACCATGCGAAAGAGATTTATCCCCTACAAGTTTCTCCAAAGAAGATGTCAAGGGTAGTTGACGAAGGCAATACATATATGTCAAATCAGAGATTCCCTCCAATTCCGCACTAACATGATCTATAGTTTTTTCTTTTCCTTCAAAATCATTCCAATTTACAATCCAATGATAGCCACAAAAATCAGATGCCTCATCATCTTCATTTTTGTCTTCATGCACAGTTGGATCAAAGAAAGTAAACATCTCACATCGTTCCCCAAGTTTATCAAGAGCAAAACGACCGATACCTTTCGCTCCAGCTTTTACTCGACCACCATGAGTTGTAAAATGAGTTGACTTGTTGTCTGTGCCAATAGTCATCCAACAATTTCTAATGATAGAATCTGTCATTCCTTCACCAGCATCAATGATATACAGACTAGAATAACTCTGAAGATGCTTCTTGAGTACTCCTATTTTCTCAATATCAACATCTGGTCTCTCATAATAAGCATCCTCATTCAATTGATAGATAGAAGTCAACAAGCTTTCTTCAATCCCTAAGGACAAATACTTTTCATAAAGTTCTTTATCAAGCCTATTATGATATACACCATACCTATTGTCTATCAGAACTATAGAAAATGGACTATCTGCATCATAGCCATTCTTCACTAACTCGATAATGGCACCCTTAGCAGTAGCCACGTTTTCTCGACCAATTAACCGAGCTGTCCTTGCCGAGACTTTAAATGGAATTTTATCTAACATAACTATACCTTTAAACATTAACACATTGAGTTTTCATACCTCATTCTGGTAATTCATAAGAAGCTTCCTCATTACCTTTACTAACATTATTGTTATCATTTCTATAATCAGCAGAAAATCTATAACACAAAAGTTCTAATACTCTAACAGGTTTACATGCGAAAGAAAGGTAATCCAACAGCTTATTTACTAGCACTGTCTCAACATTATCTTGTGATTTATCAGCAGAAAAGAAGACTTCTTTATATACTCCATCATATCTTAAATCACACAAGTCCTTATTTTTGCTTCGTATTGCTTTCTTCGTATTTTGATAAGCAACATACTCTTCAGTTAACTGAACATCCAAGTACTTGACATAAACAGTCGAATACAACCAATTTATAACAATACGCATCACTATGGGAACAAGAAACACCAAAATTATCAATATTCTTGCCAAGAAAGTAATAGATACATTTTTAGAAATGGCAAAGTCTTTCATGCTCAAAATTTTCAGAGAAGCGTTAGAAGTCAAATATAGCCAAACAAATGCAACTATCACTGCAAATATGTACCTAAACCAGACTTCCCACCATCTTTTCCATTCAAAAGCCCCTATAATATATAATCCAAAAACCATTACCATATCCATTAATATAACAAAACAACATATACATTGATTCGTCTCTGACAGCAATCCTTCAAAGGCAAAATATATCAAAAGAGAAACACAGAGCATAAGATAAAAAGCCCCTTCTCTTCTTGCGCTTGTATCAATCTCAACAGACCTATTTTTTATTACATTTAGAAGTTCTTGCTGCTTTGGCGTACTCAAAGCGAAATCAAATTTTTTCAAGGCATTTTCCACAACAGCAAAGACATCCGGAGTCCAAAAGCGATTGAACATCATATTATCTATAGCAATTGTCACATAAAGAGCAGAGAAGAATTGTACTATAGTATTCAAATCACTTAACATAACTTACTTTTAAAAAGTTGTTCTATTATTTTTTGTGTTTCTTCATTGACGGTATATTCATATACACCTTCTACATTTTTATTACCATTAGAAGTTATCTTAGCCTGATAAGAAGGATAATCATTACCTTTAGATTCATTATTTTTCCAATTTAGAGGTCTTAGATTTTTCACATCATCTATCAAGGAAACATCACTTGTGCTTTCTGACAATTTTGACTTAGGATAAATATGATCAATTTCCCAACCAAAAGGGGAAGTTCTATCTCCATACTTTTCTCTAATCATCCATGCCCCACAAGCATCCTTTCTATAACATTTTTCATTGTAGCCTTTAACTACTTGACCTTTATTCCATATCACATCAAGTCGTTCCTTATCATTTTTTTCCATATTTCCTTATTTTGTAAACCACCAATACAGCGTGCCCACTATTTATCAGTGGGTTAGCTGTACCTGGATTTTAAAAAAAAGTTTCGATTTTTTATTCTTTAACTTTAGGCAGCATGCTGAGGGAGCTCAGCGTCCTTGCCATCGTAAGCGTCCAAAAATGTCACAACGCCCCTATTTGCGGGCTTTTTGCAAAGCCCGCAAATTTCATTTTTAAATTTCTTTCACTAAAAATTTCATTAATCCAAACAGATTGTCATCGGAAGCAGGTTCTCAGCAGTTTTCAGCTTTCTCTTTGTATCAGTAAGCTCTTGCCTGTTTTCTTGTAATTGCTGAAGCTAAAGATAATTGTTGAGTCATAGTATAAATATTACTGAATATGCATTCCTTAGGTTCCTCAAATCTCAGTTTTCCCTCTGTGATTCAAGTACTTAGAGAATTCCGCATTACAATATTTCATACTTTTTATCCTCATCTCTAACAAAAGAGTGAGATTCATGATGCAAAAATAGATATAAATTATGAATTTCGCAAGTTTTTTATATTTTTTAACGGTAAGTTAAACTTCATACCTACTTTACTTTCACAAACTTACACTCCACGCTGCATGCCATTGCTATCAAGCCCTCTATCAACACTATGAAGCGCTTGTCCTTCGCCCCCTTCACTCGCTGGTAATAACCAGAGATGCCAGCAAGTGGGCCATCGCCGATGACCACCCTTGCATTCTTCCGAAGCTGCCCCATCGTCTGGGGAGTGAGAAACTCGGGCTCGTCATAACCGTCCGACTCGTAAAGACGGATGAAGTCATCCATCTGTCTCTGTGGCACAACTATCGGAGACAAGGGATTTAGAATGAACTGCAGGATGTCCAGCCCCTTCTTCACCTTCATAATGCCATTGTAGCTGTCATGCACGAAGACAAAGTTGTGGATAGCCGGCTCCTCCCACGTCACGATTTCACCATCCCGAATCTCCTGTCTTTTCTTCATCGGGATAAAATTCTCTATATGGTGAGCATCCAAGAGTGCCTTGGCCTTCATCTCCCGTCGAAAAGGAGAACTCATCGCATACCACAAAATTTCATTGGGATCACAAGATAACCTCATACCGTCTTTTGTTTGTTTTCTAACAGCTTACTTCTCTTTAATAGCAGAGAGTAAAGTAAGTTCTTTATTTTTCTTGCCAACCTATCGTTATTTATTTTGACGAAAGTAGCAAAGGCAGTATTCACTCCCTCATACAGCGGTTGGAAATGAGAATTGGTTATGAAGATAGCAGCCATACACTTCATCATATCCAATGAATATAAACACTTCTTACTTAAATCGTTCATAGATATCTTCCATTTTTTTATTTATACAATCAATATTAAAGGTAGTATGAGCCAACTCTAATGAAGCTTGAGCTATTTTTTCACGCAGAAAGTCATCACTAATCATTTTCTTTAATTGGCTTGACAACATATCTACATCACCCACAGGGAACACCAATGCATTCTCACCATCAATTACAACACCTACAGGAGTAACCACACAAGGTATGCCATAGGCCCAGGCATCAAGTACACCCATTGGGAAGCCCTCACCATCTTGCGGCTCTTCAGTCGCAAGGCATTAACATTGTGAAAATCGAAGCCTACGAATATGCTGATGCCCCAGGCATCAAACATCTGTTTTTCTATTTTGCAGAGGATAGTAGGAAAGCTATTCCTTACTTCATGCTAGATAGCGAAGTCTGGGAGAAAATCTTCCAACTGGTATCCCTTACCCATTCTGGCCATTATATACTTTAATACCCAATTAAATCCTCTTTCATCTTTGTATGCAGCTCTGTACCCAAAGCCTCGCTTCTAGGTTTGCCAAAGAATGAACGCTTTAGTTCCTCTACCGCTCCAAATCCCATACGCTCCATCTCTGCCAACTTATCATCATCGAAGTTCTGTTTGTTCTTCAGCAATTGACAAGCAGTAGAATTCAGACTTTGATATCTTTGTTCTAAACCTAGGGTATCTTGATTAACCACCATATTTCCCTCTGTATGAAGCCCGATTGTGAAGTCTGTTTCTGATACTGCAGTATAATTCACACCAATCAGTTGGTTTGAATAGAAATAAGAAAGATTTTCTATATTAGCCTCATAAGGATTAGCAGCTACCGGATTCGTCATTTTGAGCTGATTACAAGATTTACAACTTGGTATCAAATTGTAAAAACACATAGCCAAAGCTGGATACTCATCACTCCCTTTAGGATAGAAATGGTCAAACTCTATAGTACGTTTCGTCTGAGTACCCTGCATCACTTCAACTACATCCAGGAACTCATGCTCGCAATATGGACAAACCTTCAAATTCATCTTCTCAAACAAAGCATACGAATTATATGTTTCTTGCCGATCAACATATTTCGAGATACCATTTGAGAATCTGTTTATATACACCTTCTTCATATAATCAAATTTCAGAAGCTTAGGGCAATTAGCCACCCAACTGGCAAGAGTCGAGCAATCGGCCAGCACAAATTGTTTGAGCCAATCAAAAGTGTCATGTCTGAAATCATACTCCTTGTCATAACTTTCAAATCCAGGAAGATCTATAACCTTCTGATAAAAGTCCTTACGCTGTTCCTTGCGCATGATATCAGCCACATAACTTTTTACCGCTTCATAATGAAGCTGCTTCAATTCTTCTATATTCGGGAATAATAGTCTTATCATCTTATTGCAACTTTTCCAACAACATACTGAAACAATGACGAATCAATGCATCACCTATATTCGGAATTAATTGGCGAATCATCGTAAGTTCTTCTTTTTCAGATAAAGAAAGCTCACTTTTCCTAGATACCAATGATTTTAACAGCTCAAACTTATCTTCCAAGAAAATACGAGCCTGTTCCCCGATGGTATATTTCAAAAAGAAGCCATCTGCCATAATACTATGAACATTGGCAGCATAATAAGGTCTCTCACTTTTTGAGATAATACACCTACCATACTCATCATAGTTCATCTTGATAACCTGGGATGCCATAACATCAGACAGCATAAATGGTGAATGAGTACTAATCAGAACTTGTAATTCTGAATTTGGGTCACGTTTACTTAGCAAGACATTTAGATTTCTAATGAAAGTCCTGCACATTTCCGGGTGCATATAATTCTCAGGTTCATCCAACAAGAGAATGAGATTAGGCTGAATGGCTTCCGAATATTTTTGTCCTTGCGTCAATATTTTAACTTTTACTCCATATTCTTCCAACACGCCCCATATCTTAGCATATTGATACTCACCAGAACTTACATAAGTCCAATGATAAGGTAACAGACATTTTGTAAAAACACCAATTTCGTCTGGTCGATATTGCTCCATCCGTTCAAACACTTCGCCCATCACAGATTTTTCACTAATATCTATATCCATTACAGGTATAGAGAACTCTGTATCTGTGAAGTATTTGTCATCCATCTTACTTAAAAGATGGAAAAAATCTCTAATATCAGAACCAATCTGCCAAACAAGTCCTCGATTACTGGTTTCTTCATCAGTATGGTAATCAATATATTGACATAACCAATCGATACGTTTCAAAATACCTATTTTCTCTCCATCAGGCAATTCTCTAGGGTCTTCAACTCCCAAATTATATACCATGCCGGCATATTTGTAGTATTTTTCAGGAAACTCATAATCCACCTGTTCAGCCCACTTACGCAAATATATGGCAAAATCTACCATCAAGTCATGTATAAAACGACTCTTGGGAGTAGATTTCTTATCATACTGTACTGGCTTGTCGTATTGCCCGCTACGAAGATTCTTTTCCTTTTGCTCTTCCGCTCTATCCTTATATGTCCAATACTCTTTTTTTACCAGTTTTTCATCCAAATCAGAATGGATTTTATTCTGCCAGTTATTCCATTTAATAACCAAAGAGGCCTTTCTTTTGATACTTTCTTCTGCAAAATGACTCAAGTACTCTTTTAAGAAATCACATTCCATAGAAATACTTGCCTTACCATATTGAGCAATTATTCTTGGGATAAATGTATCAGTATGATACACCCCTTCCTGCCTTTCATCTTCGTAAGGACAGTTTGCAAAAGCATATCTATCAAAGGCATTGACTATATACGTATTCTCTTTATCCGCTTTAGTTGCAGGAGTAGTGGAAAGAATCACATGCTTGTCAAAATCATATGTGAAATAATATGCACGTTTCTTATGACCAAGACCTACTTCCTCAGCAAAAAAGGCATTTCCATCATGCATTTTATACAACAACAGATAAGCATCACTAGCATCAGACTCTATTCTGCGCCACTCGTCCATACCAATTAGTTGCAGGAAATTGGTTTTACCAGACCCAGTTTTTCCGACAATGATCTTTATATTACTCATGAACCCATTATCATAAATGTAATCCATCAATGGATTCTTTTCCTGCTTTTCAATAAGCAGCTTAGAATCATGGTAATGACAAACGAATTCATCAGAAAGAGATACTTCCTGGTTTTCGATATTGCGAAAGTGCGCTATATAGCAATATATCAGTTTCATATTATGTCTTACTCACACATTATTACATACTTCATGACATCACTATATAAACATTCAAACAAGAGAATCACCTTAATTCCCTTAACGATATAGTCTTTATAGAAGGTACCGCCACAGGTATTAGGTGTTACATATACCAAGTCCGGTCTAATTTCCTTCAAACTCTTTCTGATTCTACGAAGCAGCATGATAAAATCAACCAACTTTCTGATTCCAACCTTACCAATATCTTGCAGATTCTTAGCCGTGGTAAGATTGATGTAATGACTATCAAACTTATCATTAATCAACTTACTGTCATGGATATATTGCCCCACCATCGCAGCACCATGCACTGGAGGCGGCATATGCATAATAAATAAAATATTCTTTGCTTTCCATTTTATGTGAATTTAAAACGGTTGCAAAGATAATATATTTCATTCAACCCACCTTACGCTGTATTGGTGGTTTACACTATAACCTGTATTCCCCAGGCGGTCCCATCCCGCACAACAAGGCAAGGGCTTTGATGCCCCGCCAACCTTATAGCGTAGCGGTTCTGAGCACCGGAGGGCGGTTACATCCCTTGCCCTTTTGGAAAGGGCGAGGGCTTGGGAGTGGGTTAAGGACCCTCCCGCAGGGGAGGGACAGGTGGGGCAAAAACTACTTCTTTGCAAAAGAAGAAACAGAGTAATTCGAAAGTGCATACCCTCCAATCACCCCATAACATACCAGCGGTATGAGAAAGGCAATCGCCATACTCCCCGTAGTATCCGCAATATACCCCATGATTACTGGAGCAACCGCTCCACCCACTATCGTCATGATAAGCAATGAAGAGGCAAGTTTGGTCTTTGTACCCGCATCCCTCAATGCCAGCGAGAAGATAGTCGGAAACATGATGCTCTCTCCCAGATACAGGGCGAAGAACGCAATGAGAGATAAAGTTCCGTTACATACCACCACAATCAATGTGGCTACAAAGGTGAGGATGGCACAGACCAGCAGCACCAGCCTTGGCTGGATATAATTCATGATGACACCACCAGCCAGTCGGCCGATAAAGAACAGACCCATTCCGCCAAAGGCGAGATACAGACTGGCAGTATGCTTCTCAATATGAATACTCTCCTCAGCATAGTTGATGAAGAAACTGTTCACACCCGTCTGGGCTGCCACATAAAGAAACAAGGCCAGCATACCGAAACCGAATGCCATCACTCGCATCGGCTTCTCCTCCACCATTTCGTTCGTATCCGCCTCATGCGCTCTCCTTGGGTCAGGCAACTTGATTCTTGACAGGACCAGCGCCACAGAAAGCACGAAGATACCCACCAGGGCATAAGGAATGGCAATGTTGACACCCGAGAACAGGAGCTGTCCGCCAACCAGCGGTCCTACAATCCATCCGATACCATTGAGCGACTGCGACAGGTTGATTCTGCTCTCCGCCTTGTCAGGATGTCCAAGTACCGTAGTATAAGGATTCGCACTCGTTTCCAGACAGGTCAGACCGCATCCTATCACAAACAGCGACAGAACGAAGAAGTAGAAACTGTTGATCCTGCTTCCTGGTATGAACATCAGGGCACCGATACCGAAGAGAACCAGTCCTGTTATCACACCCCTCCTGTAGCCCCACTTCCGGATAATCCATCCGGCAGGCAGTGCCATCAGAAAGTAGGCACCATAGACAGCAGTCTGCGTCAAGGCCGACATCGCTTTGCTGATATGGAACGACTCCTGGAAATGCGGATTCAGCACCTCCAGGATGCCATGGGCAAAGCCCCACATGAAGAAGAGACTGCTGATAATGAGGAAGGGCACCAGATAGTTATGCCCTTCGTATCTGAAGATGGATGGCTTCGTCATGATTCTCTGCAAAATTAAGACTATCCTTTACTACCAGTGCCAGATAACCACCGCCACCGGCTCCCGGCATCTTCCATGCCAGAACCTCCTCCATGTTGCTGTAGCGGTCAATCATCGGCTGCACACTCGCTTCCGGTTCTATCACACCATTGATAGACGGATTCACCATACCCGGGAACATTGCAATCTGGGCCTCGAAAGATGCCCTGTATGCGGCAGCAAAGGCATCGAGGTCGTGCGCCAGAATCGCCTTCCAGCAGACATCAGCCGCATCAGCCAGCGCCTTCACCTTCTCAGGCGTGATATTCTTACCTTCCACCACACTGCATCCCGGTCTTCTCGGTTCCATCGGAATCATCACCAGATGGTCTTCCAGGAAACGGAGAGTCATCTCATCCTGCGTACTCTCTATCTTCTCCGGCCAGAAGTTGTTGTCATAATAATGACGCACCAGACCGGGAACACAGATACCGATAGAATCCTGGGCACCCGAGATGATACCATCATGACGCTCCGGATTGTTCTCGAAGCAGAATACCAGTCGGGCAAGCATCTCCGGATCCATCTTCGGCAACTTCACCGGCCATATCTTCTGAAACTCCGCTTCCCTCATTGATATACGCCTCCTTCACCGCCTTGATATTCTTGACCATGAATAGTCTTTCCTCCTGTGGGAACATAGGCTTGCGATGCTTATACTCCAGATAAGTAGCATCCGATCCGATACCCACATACAGGTCACCATACTGTGATGCCTGCTGGAAAAACTCCACGTGACCGGAATGTAGCAGGTCATAGCAACCGCTTACAAAAACTTTTTTCTTCATTATGATTATCATTGATAATCGAAGTGCAGATAGTCATCCTCATCTAGCTGATTACCTATCTGCATCTCGATAAACATAAACAGAGTTATTTCAATTAATTATTTGATTATTTTATATTTTAGCCTCCAGAAGAAGTGCCAAGTACGGAATAATGGTTCACAAAGCGCCTCGGCAGGATAATATCGCACAAAGTGCATATTTCTCCATATCTTCAGGAAATACTTCTTCCCCATACTCTGATGCGTAAATCCAGCATACCTCGTAAAGTGCCTACCGAAGTTACCACCATCCAGAATCTCTGCCAACAGCAACCTCCCACGCTTCTCATCCATTGGCACTATCATCTTATCCTCAGACAATCCAAGCACCTCCTTCAGAACATACATCACCACCCCCTGCGAACTTCCACAATCCAAGATGCTTCAGTTCTCTCTGTACTACATCAAAAGCAGTAGAGGCAGAAGAACCAATAGTGGAAGCAGAACTGACAGAAGTAAAAAAGAACTGGCAGAAGCATAAGAAGCTATAGCCCCAATAGCATCGTCCCATCCCGCACAATCTGGCGAAGACCGCTTTGGTCCGCCAACGTATCTACAATTCAATCCCGATGTTTCTGTTTATATATTTTTACGACTTTCCCAAAATTCTCCAAAGCTTTACTTTTTTCCTCATCCAAAATAGGCAATGATGACAACAAAGCAAGTAATTGTGTACGAACAGTATCTGGATTTTCCGTCTCCATCTTTTTCTTTGCCCTTTCCAAAGCCAAATCAGGCCTAAAGAGTTGACAAGTATCAATTGTAAAACGCCCCTTCTTTGTTTTCCCTATATATATAATACCATCCTTAAGCTCAATATGGTCTGAATATTTATCGAGAAAGGGATTAACAATCAAGAAATCTTTGCTATCAGTTGGATAAGCAACTGCATATCGATTTCTCAACACCTCTTCATCTCCCTTAAAATTATTGCATTTATCACAAGCAAAGCATAGATTGCGAGGTTCGAACATCCATTGAGGATGTGGAGCTTTCGGAACGATGTGTTCACGCTGCAAGAAACAACAAGCTATAGGCAATTCTGTACGACAATAAGCACATCTGCAGTTCTGTTCATAGTACATGTGTTCACGCATATGAGCCTTGAATTCAGTTATACCAGTCTTTTTAGAATTCCAATCTCCAGAATCAAGTCCTTTATTTACTAGTTCCTCAATAGCAAGTTTTTCTTTCTCTGTAGGCTGATACGGATTTTGCACAATGTAGTCTTCCTCTTCTGTCATAGTTCATCATTTATATGCGTCTATAATTGTGTTCAGAACCATTTTCATCGGATCCACCTCACTTAAATGCTGTGAAATCTCCTGCAGTTCATTCAATTCATCTGCAACAGCCTCTTTAGTAATTGTATCATTACCCATCTGTTCTAAAAGCTTGGCTATACGCTCGCCGAAATATCGGTTTCTATCGGTTGCCGTCTTGAAAACTTTAAGAAGCACTTCTTCTGCCGACCACCCATAAGTATTTTCTTCTATTCGATTGGCTATAAGATTACCATCTTTATCCTTTTCCCACTGAGAAACAGAAGACCTGTTCATAGGTAAATCTGATACGAGCATATGACTATGTGTGGCTATCAACAGATGACACACTTGATCTTTCAATGCCCTGTCAAGATTATCGATGATTGTCATCTGCCAATTAGGATGAAGACTAAGTTCTGGCTCATCTATGAGAATTAACGTATGCGAATCACTTGCTGCTGTGGAAATACTAAGCACCATAGAAAGCATAGCAAACTCACCTGAACTCATTTCTTCAGAAGCAATCTGTTTTCCATTCTTATAGAATACAACACTAGTAGCTTGAACCAAATCATATTGCTTCAACTTATATATATAATTCAAATCTTCATTTGCAGCCAATGAATTTTGATCAATATCTATATCATAGTTACACGTAGGTTGCTTGGCAAACTCCTTGTTCTTGTAAAAATCATAGAGTTCCTTAACTTTATTACTCCTTTGCTCAGATGTAAGTTTGCTGTATTCTTTGTCTTTTAGTACATGCTGAAGAACATGATCATATACACTTCCATTTTTCTTGGATTTTAAAACTATGGAGTAATTCAAAGTTATAGTGTGATCATATCCTATGAAATCCAAGATAGATGATAAATTTTGCCGCTGCCTATCGTCCATGTTCTCCTTCAAAGCGAACAATAACCGAAAAGCTATAGCAGAGGATGAAATCATATTTCCATTAACATGAGCCCCTACATATTTATAATATGGTACATCATACCTGGTTTGAGAAGAGCCATTCACCTTTTGAACAGGAAATTTATCGAATGCGCCAAAATTGCATGCAACGATAGTAGGAACTCTCAATTTCTTCGAAGCAAGGAACCTGTCATCTATCTTAGTAAGGAAAGTTCTACCGATTCTTATCACCTCACAGCAGACACCATCAATATGATACTTAACGCCTTTGAGCCTCGCCTTATTAGCAGATGACATTTTCTGCTTAAAATTATTGATATAAGCATGAAGGTCTACAAAGAAATCCACCATTTCCTTTAACAAGGTACTCTTGCCAACGCCATTACAACCTATTATTACAGAGTAAAGAGACACTTTATCTTGGCAACCAAAAGAAGCTATTGGTAAGCGTGTCGCTTTCCCCTGTGGTGTTAGCAATATCAGTTCCTCAACCCAGAAGTTTTTGCTGTCCTCTTTATATTGAGGTTCTTTAATTGTCGTATAATACTCCAACGATTTCGTTAACCTATTACCAGAGGCTTCCATATCTCTGTTTGCACGACTAGGAGAACCATATTCGTTTAAAGCTATATTCCCAATAATTTTTAAAGGTGATTTTGGAGTACTATTAGATGTTTTCTTCTCTACACTCTTTTCAATCAACTTTATAGAATCTAAATCAACATTTCGTAAATTTAATATCAGATTAGCAAGATCATCCGATATTTTGGTACTTGGCTCAAGATGTGGTTCATCAATATCTAAAGCCTTTAGAATCGCGCTGAATGATTGCAGCCCAATATTTGCTTCCCGTAATAGTTTATTTAATCTCACAGACATAAGTTATGCTATTTTTGATATTCTACTAAGCCCCCATCCCCTAAAAGTTGCTCATGAATAAAAGGGGATGGGAACCTTTCGCCAACATGTTAATCTTTCAGTCTATCTTTACACCAGTTGAAGGGAATCTCGACATTGCAGCATACCCTCAAATCACCCCAAAATATACCAGCGGTATCAGAAAGGATACAGCCAGTAAAGTCAGCGATGTATCTAATCAACACCGGAGCAATTGCAACACGTGTTCTGAATTCAGTCAGATAGTCAGACTGTATTCAAAATAAGCCTCTATTCAAAGTGGACTCATCGATTTACTTCAGTATTTTCGACTCCATATAGTGATTAGCTATATCTAAGGCACGCTTCATATCCTTATTTTGAGCCGTTTCACCATTTTTCTTCTTAGACTTATCCCCATAATCACTCTTATGCCCTATTAAAGAAAATACGATATGATTCATGTCGAAAATTTTAAAGAAGAAGCGTATGCCTAATTCACTGTTGGATTTTAGTTCAAACATATGCTTATCATTAGTACAAGTACACTCTCTAAGTAAATTGTCGTCTTTTACCTGTTTTATCAAGCATTTCTTTTCGTGGGCAGTAACCAATCTCGAAATCATCACTTCCTTCTCATCTACGCGCATTCGAGTATAAACTTCCTTAAATTCATCTGCCAAATGTATCTGATAAAGATCAAGCGCATATTGTAGCTTTAACTCCATCGCCTCTTTAGACTCATCTGAGTCAAGAATGCTATACACTATATTTTTCTTATTCTGTCCATAAAAGTTTAGTACTTGATAAGCCTGTCTGCCTTTAAATTCGAAATAATCCCTTTTAAAATCTTCTGAAACAGGAAGAGACAATAACCCCCATGAACAAATACTGGCAATACCTTCATTCATTGCATTTTTTCCTTTGTCATCAGTAAGATTCAGCAAGTCATCCACCAAATCATCAGGCCAGTTATCAACATGGTATTGATCTGCCAGTATCTGTCCATGCAAGAACATGCCCATGGCATAAGTTTTCAAATCCCTATCACCAATATCCAAAATCATCTTTTTCAAGGTGCTACCACATATAAAAGTTTCTTGCGGTTCTTCAACAGTCAAGATTTTCTTCTCTATGCCCAGTTTCCTTTTGGCATACAAGTCAGAAAAAGATTTTATTGTATCAACAAATAACTTCTGAACATTTACGCCATCAATCTCTTCTGCAGGCATAAGTTCATTAAGCAAAAATACCTTTCCCATAAATTACAGCAATTTTTCAGAATCCAACAAGAACTGGTCGAACATATGCTCAGGCCAATGATCCAATCTGCCATTTTCCTGGATTTGACATCTGTCTACTTGTGTATTTCGGTTATCATCCAACTGACACCAGAATGTTGCAACTTTACTTGCAAAATGATTTTCACTCTCTCTGGCATAGATTCTAACGCCATCAAACAAATGATCACTATGCGTTTCTACAACTACCTGTGCACCGGCTTCAACACAAAGACAAATCAAACGAGCCATCTCTGCCTGTCCTTGTGGATGAAGATGCGCTTCAGGATTCTCAATCAACACAATAGATCCAGTTTCCAAAGTTGAAGTTAGCAAGGCTACAATGACAGGTAAGGAATAGCTCAATCCATATCCCACATTAGCAGAACGGTGATTGTCATATAAAGAATAAGACACATCAGCCTTCTCTTCAATACGATAATCAAATTTCACCCCTGGAGATATTTTTTGTAGCCAATATCTCAAAACATAATTCAAAGTGGTTCCCTCAGCATCTCCACGCAACAATTCAGGTAGCTGCTCATCCCTGAAATAATCTATACGTCTCAGAACGTTCTCACCCCGTCCTCCAAGTGCTTCATCTTCATATATGGGAATGGTAGAAGTAGCACCCATTCTATCTGCAGCAACATATATACAACTTGGCATAGGACATAATTTGTTTCTCGACTTAGAACTGTTATACGAAAACCAAGCCTCCTCATGACGATGATTTTTCCAGGCCGAAATTTGGAAATTCTTGCAATTTGGATTTATAAGCTCAGAATCCGATCCAAGCCCAAGATTCCAGACATGAGAACCGCCATTCTCTCGGCTGCTCATGTTATCCATTATTCTTATAGCTTGTATGACAGAACTCTTGCCACTACTATTCAAACCAGTCAATATAGTTAGTGGTTTCAATTCAAATGTATAATCCACATAGGACTTAAACCCTTTTAATTCTATTTTTGTAATCATAGCGTATATATTTTGATTAATTTTTCCAGTGTATTGTAACGTAGGGTTACTGAGCTAGGGCGCATACTATCACGAGATATTGCAATGATGAACTTTTCATCATCCAGCAACTTAGAATAGTCATCCATAAACTGATTCCTATGGACAAAAAGCTTCGTAAAATCCATATCGGACATATTCCCCAACAAAACGCCCCATGTTTCAAATAAGCATTTGTTGATAGGTCTTCTTCTCATATTTCCATAACTCTTTCTGAAAGCATGATCTCCAAACATTTTGCGTGCCCGTCTCATAGCAATCAGAAAAATATCCATAATCTCATCTTTTGAAAGCACTCGCACATCACTCACAGAGACCATACCCTCCCTTTCACGCCTTATCAAATCCCTGTTCTTCAGGGAAGGAAATGAATTATAGATTATCATGGTATCAGAAAGCCAAGTATCAATTGATTGAGTCTTTTTATAAGTATGAGGAGGTCGAATGACAAAAGACAAAAATCTCAACAACAGTTCCTTATCTTCCATCCGTAAATCTTTAACAGAATTACCCGTAGCTTTTTTAAATATCTTTTCTTCAGACATGTCATTCAAAAGTACAGAAACAGCTCCACCATAAAGAGCATTTCTAATTTCCTGAGGACTCAAAGGCATACCACCCGTATTGATTCTTTTGAAGATATTTCTCTTTACTTCCTCAGGAGTGCCTGGATTAATGACCGTAACTGAAAATTCAGCTTCTAATATCCTATTATAAAGTTTGGTAGGCAAGTTTTTCATTTGCTTACCTTCCAATTCTTTCAGAAACTCCAAACCGGTAAGTCTCATACCAGCCCCCTCTTCCTTTGCCTTTCTGCCATTCACAAAATTTATTCCAAGCACAAAGTCACGGAAAGCACTGATTCGCTGGAGCCCATCTACTACAGTCCATTTACCATCCTCCTCAGATGAGACATAAAACATAGGTATAGGAATTTCCAGAAGTATAGACTCTATCAACTGCGACTTTCTAACGTCAGTCCACACTTCCTTTCTTTGAAAATCCGGATTAAGAATCAGAGTACCTTGTTTTATTCTTCGAAGGATTGTCTCCATCGGTGTTACCCTAGTTTCAATGGAGATATTTTCAGGATTAAACGGATCGGTAATTTTCTCATCTTCATCACTTTCGATACCCGTATAAGAATCTTGTAAGAAAACCTTATACAGTTCATCCAATTTGTTTGCAACAACCTCTTCAGATTCAGTAAACAAAGAAGGTAAGTCATATTCCAAATGTCCAGGGGCATCAGCCTTCAGTTTCAGGTATACTTTACCCGAATCTGAAACTAACGAGAAATTGTCATTACCATTAGAGAGCAAAGACAAATCCATTAATTTATTATTAATATCAAACTGCATTATATTATTCTTTTTGATTCATATTTTTATTTTATATAGGGTGTTATTCCGCATGCAAGAATACACAGCAACTGCAAACCTAGTATTCAAAAGGATTATCCAAGTCCTTCAATACCTCATGTTTCGTATCCTTCTCCGAAAGATTAGCATGTTCCGTAGGAATGCGCCAATCAATCCCAAGTGATTCATCCAATATCGAGATACCACCATCAGCCTCTGGCATCTCTAAGCAGGCGTGGCTCAATGATGAGTACGCCTTCTATATCTGTCTTTATTACGTTCATTATATCAATTACTGAACTTGCCAATCAATTATAATTAGTTTGCATATGGAAAAAACGGGCTACTAGGCTCCATCACCGAAAAGTAGCTTAATAAAAGCCCGTATATCTTTTAAAATCTATATAAAGCAAGCTTTCTCCAAATAAAGTGATAAATTCTTGCAAAAGGCTCGCAAATCACCTCTTCTGGATAACTTGTTAAGAATCTGAGATTCCTTTTGAAACGACGCAGCGCTCTCTGCAGCTGATAAGAGAGCTTTCCTTTCTTTACAGCTAAAGTCTTCATCCTTTCATCATAATGTCCGAAGTTTCCTGCAGCCATCATCTCTTCCATGAGGAACACTCCATGTTTTTCCGAAACAGGACACAATAGTCCTTCATCATCAAGACCGAATATTTCTTGAAGTACAAACATCAAAGCTGATGCAAAGCGTTTCATACCACAATCACTGATATGTTTCATCAGTACATCAACATTCATCATCTCAGATTGACCTTGCCGTTCATTCTGATATGCTTTCAGAAGAACATAAAAGTCAAGAATCTGTCGCATACCAACACCTTCATCTAAGAGATGCCTATATATGTGGTTCATCTGGAAGATTAAGTCATAGTCAACTCGCAGTTTCTTAATCGTTCCACATTCATCAATTTCCTTATTTTCAAAAACTGCAGACTTGAATAACTTCTGAAAGCATAGATTACTCCAAGGAGCATTCAAGAACGAAGGACGAAAATGAATCTCAACAGGAACTCCATTCACAGGCTTCACCTCTGCATGCAAATGGCATAAGGATAATAGGATTTTCTTGCTTTGACAATAATCAATAATAGACTTTACAGGATGCTTAGTCTTTTCCTTTGGCCAAATCCAGGCATCTACATCACCACAGATCCTTAACTGTCCTAGGGAATGTGCCGAGTTCAAACCATCATAATATACATGATTGGCTTGTCCTTTCAATATACAAGTTTCAAAGCCATCTTTGCCTAGCACTTCGGTTAATCGAAGACAAACATCAGTAGTCTGTCGGTTCCGCCGCTTGATACTTTCCACCATCATCGCCCATTGCAAGACCACATTTCTTGGAGGCCATTGCTCTTGCGGCAAACGCTCAACACCTTCAAACATAATCCCAACAAGCGCCTGCTTCTTGGCTAACCCAAAGATCTCATTCCATTCCTTTTCAGAAAGCGTATGGAATAATTGAACCGTTTTTCCTATGGCAGATTGAAGAATGGTATAAAAATCCTGCAATATCATTTCTTCAACCCTTGATACACTCCTCCTACTTCATCAGCAATCTGATCCCAATCATACTTGCTCATGTCGTAATCCACATGCAGCAATGGAGCCTCGATAATTTTTCCGAGCTTTTCAGAGAGTTCATCCACGTTGCCACAATGGAAATAATCATCCTTTGGCAAGCCAACCTCCAGATTCGCAGGAATATCGCTCACTACTACCTTTACCCCATAGCTCATAGCCTCCAACAGGGCAATCGGCAAACCTTCGTGCGAAGATGGAAGACAATAGCAACGGCAATTCGTCAACAGCGAATGAAGCTTTCTGCCCTTGATAAAGCCAGTAAGCACCACACCATTCTCCCTTGCCATCTGCTTCAATCCCAAAGAATACTCATCCTCGAAGTCTGTATCGCCAGCTAACACTAACTTTATATCCGTGGAATCCGTGAGATCCGTGTGCGACTTTTTCCACTTTACAAACGCTTCCACCAGATGATGCAGGTTCTTCTCAGGCACAAATCTGCACATACCCAGGATATACTTTCCCTTCTCTATCCCTAATTCTTTGAAATATTCAGGATAGTCACAGATCTCAGGCTCAGAGACACCATTATATATAAGGTGAACATTCTTGGTTCTCCCATATTTACGGGCAATGAGGTTCTTGATGACGTTCGAGATGACAATGACATCATCGGCAAACATGCAGCCCATCCGCTCACCCATCTTCAGGATTGTCTTGGCAGCAAATCCCCACTTGTCCCTGTCATAGTCAGGACCATGATGTGTAAACACCACCTTCATACCCAACAGTTTGGCGTATGGAACCAGCAGCGCAGGACCGATGGCATGGATATGCAAAACATCTGCGCCCAACTTCTTCGCCTCATTGATGGCACGGAAAGTATGGATGATGGCCTCGAAACTCTTCTTCTTAGGAGAAGGAATCGTTACCAGTTTCACCCCCTTCCATTCATGCAAGTCATCCTTCACATAGTTCGAGCGACGGATCAGCGTTACGTCATACCCACGCTCCACCATTCTAGGGAACAATTCCTCACAATGCGTCTCCACGCCACCCATGATATTCGGGATACCACGAGTACCTGTTACAACTATTTTCATAAAAACTAGAGATTTTCAAAATAAAAGTATTACCTTTGCAGATATGAATAAGATTTCAAACTATATCAAAGAAGCCATACAGTACTTCGGCATCATTTTGATGTCGATGCTCTCCGCACTGTGGCTTCTTATCATTCATAAGAGAATCAAGTGATTACTTGATTTCAATATTTCTATCAGTTTCCTTCTTGGTAGCCTCATAACCCTGACTAGCCACGTCAGCGTTCACGATGTCCTCGCCACGCTTGCCCTTCAAGGCCTCCTTTGAATCGGCAGAAAGACCATTATTTACCACGGCATTCATATCGCAGGTAGAAAGCTTGTCAAGCTGTTCCTTGGTCACCTTACCATCACGATACTCGCAGCAGATAGGGTTCTCATACATAGAGTACTTCATACCGAGCAGGCTCTTCAGCTTGTGCTTAGCCACCCACAAGGCAGGAGTCTTGATGTACTTGTGCATGGCAGGAGAAACAGAACCGATCATCCAACAGTTTCTGTCACAATGTCTTACCTTCTTACGAACCTGCTCAGCCTCTGGAGAACTCCAAAGCTCATCCCAAGTCTGGCGGTTCAGGTTACCCATCACCTCCTTGTCCTTGGTACCATTACATGGCATCACATCACCGTATGGGTCGATGAAGAAGGTATCGAAACTCATATCGCAAGGCAAGAGACGCTTCTGACCATAGATATAGTTGATGAGTCCATGGTTGAAGTAAGCACGGAACCACTTCTTAGGAGAGTTAGACTTCAACAGCTCGTTCACCAGGTTCTCGAAGTTCTTAGCCACCATCGGACGGTCGTGGATGATGTTCTTAGCCTCTACGAAGTAGAATGAGTTATGGAGCGATGCGGTAGCGAACTCCATACCCATCTTGTTGCTCAATTCATAGAGAGGCACGAGGTCTGGAGCATTCTTATCCTGAACGGTCATACCGAAGCCCACATCCTTCAGTCCCATTTCACAGAGCTTCTTCAATGTAGTATAGCCACGGTTGAAACCATTGTTCAATCCACGGATCTCATTGTTGGTCTTCTCCAAGCCCTCGATAGAGATACGGATACCAATCTGAGGGAACTCCTTCGCCAGGTCGATGATACGGTCGGTAAAGAAGCCGTTGGTAGAGATCACGATACGGTCGCTCTTCTTATAAAGCTCACGTACGATATCCTTCAAATCCGTACGGATAAAAGGCTCACCACCTGTGATGTTCGTAAAGTACATCTTAGGTAGCTTCTTGATAGTCTCTATAGAGATTTCCTCCTCAGGTTTAGAAGGAGCCTTGTAACGATTACACATAGAGCAACGAGCGTTGCAGCGGTAGGTCACGATGACCGTACCATTCAATTTCTTTTCTGCCATAATATTAATATCTATTATTTTTAAACATTCTTACAATAAACTTCATTGTTAATAAGCTTTGGATACTTCATCAAATTTTTTTATGTAGGCTCGATATCAACGATTTCCAGACCTTCGACAGCAGATTTCAATTCCATTCCCGAAAAATGCTGAATATAATCCTCAGAATTGTTATTCCAAGAATCTTCTACTTCAAAATTTGCATTATCATATATTTTCTCATGATAAAAACAACGCAGACAAAATGTTGTCCACTCTTTTATATTGAGAGCTGATACTTTTTGAATATTTCCATTTACCTTAACCGAAACAAAAGAATTATCAGGAAGCCCTAATTCGGTTCCAAAATCTAGAATCGGTCTTACATTCATGAAATCTCCACTAGTAGAGAGTACTCCTGTATGCAAATACTTTGACCTTATAGCATATAATCCCTTGAATAGCCTACCCAAATTCTCAGACAAGTATTTGGTAACAAAATCCTTAACTCTCGCAGCTATCTTATACTTTATATTTCCACAAGCTGCACATACCTCATGGGGGGCTTCCTCAAAAGACGCAGTTTCTATAGCAGAAAGGTAATGCATGATGCAATGAGTATATTTTTCCTGCTTATTCTTTACTTGTTTCCTCATTGCGGCATACGAAAGTGTTGGCAAAGATATACTAACAGCATCATCAAATGCTTCTTGCTCCTTCAAACCATCTTGCACATGAATACATCCTAATAGAAAATATTTAACTAAATGAGAGAAATGCAAGTCTCTTTCAACAAAAACAAATTCATCTAGAAAGCGAAAGCCCTCCTCAGACAACAAGACAACATCTTCCGAAATAGCATAACCATCTATGAAGTTTTCCATGTAAATAGGCTGAGCAATCTCAATTTCCCCTTGCAAAACCGAATCTCCCAATAGAGGATAATCAAATAAGATATTTGTTTCAACTGCTAAAAAGGCTGAAAAATACTTTAGCCTTTCCATTCCCAAATGATAAGCTTCATACTTGTCTGCACAAGTCAAATCAAAAGAAACATAAACCTTATCTTCCTGAGAATATAGACTAAAATGCTTACCTTCATAAGTATGAATTTTCAACTTCTTAAATTTACTATATAGTTCAACAGTATAATGGAAAGTTTGCAACTGTTCCATTTCATCTTTTGCTTGCAAAACTATTTTGCGAAGTTTTTGGTATGTCTGACTATCATTGTGAATACCAGAATAGAAGCAGATACTATCAATATCACCTTTCTTCACATAAGATATTGCCACATGAAAGTTTCCCAAAGAAGAGTTCATGTTGCCCAGTACCAACACTTGATTTTTCTTCCCCTTATATTTTTGTGGCAAATAAGCCCACGGAACATATCCATTCGCATGAGGAGGAGCATATTGAGCATCAAACAAAGCCCAAAGCTTCCATAAGAAATGATTAGAGTTTTCCTCTCCCTTTAAGCCAACATCTATTCGTTCAAAGTCATCGAAATCAACCTCTTTGACAACATAGGGCAATAATGGTGTTGAAACTTTAATTTTTACAGCCATATTATCAACACTTTGTATTCATTAGTCTAGTTATTTTTCTGCAAACCTATGAAAAACCTCATAGTACATTTTTGCCGAATTATGCCAAGAAAAGGCAGACGCCCTTTCATAGCATTGGCGAGCCACCTCATTACAGAATGCATCATCAAATAGAATTTTATGCAGTTTGTCCTCAATTTCTTCAATATCCACAGGATTTACTCCCACAGGAATATCCCCAATAACTTCAGGAAAACAAGAGGTATTAGGACAAATCACAGGAATACCACAAGACATCGCCTCCAAGACTGGCAAGCCAAAGCCTTCATATAACGATAGGTATAACATAACCTTAGCACCAGCATAAATTAAAGGTAAATCTTCATCAGAGATATAGCCAGTGAAAACAATATCATCCTTATACTCTGATTCATTTACATAGTTATATATAACTTCAGAATTGAAACCCTTCTTACCTACAATAACCATTTTCTCTGTGATTCCAGCCTTTTTCTTCAAAGCAAAAAATGCTTTCAATGCCGACATGATATTTTTACCAGGAAAGTCAATAGTCCCCACAAACAAGCAATACTGTTTATATTCCAAATTATATTTTGCAATACAAGACTTAACCTCACCCTCATCATACTTTCTAAATCGAGAACGATCGGCTGCATTAGGAATCACTCTAATCTTAGCTTCATCTGCATTGCAGAATTTAATGATGTCTCGCTTTGAACATTCAGAAACTGAAGTAATATAAGAACTGTTTCTTACCATCAACGGATCTATCACCTTACGATACATCATTCTTAGTTTGCTAAACTTATTAGGCACATTAAACTCAATCAAGTCATGTATAGTGACAATTGTAGGAATTCTTTTCCAAAGAAGCAAAGAGAAATTTGGTATATACGCAACATCGCACTGATACTTTTTCTGCAACTTTTGGAAGTTCCATTGATGCCATAATATATTTTTTAGAGAACTATTTTTTGACACATTTATGTTTACGATTTTAATGTTAGAATGCTTTTTCAACACATCATAATCATTAAAATCGAAATTCTTGAATAAAATATATTCATCGTTTCTATTCATTGGTGCCATTTCATTCAGCACCTCTATTAATACACGGCCAATACCTGTCAGTTTAGTTCCGACATAACCACTTATAGCTATTTTCATATTTATCTAGCTCCCATTAAAACTTTAGTAAATGAAGGAAAAAATCTTCTTGCAAAACAATAAAGACCATATCCAACTACTACTATTAAAAAAACTATTAATACATAAAAGAACAATAACTCTAAATTTGCTATCAATGATCTTTGAAAATCAACAAGTTTTAAAGCTATTTTTTTTAGAAAAATAGCCACTGTTGCATGATAACAATATAAAAAGAAAGAATAATCAGATAGTTTATCAAAAACAAGCGCTTTATTATTATTTACACATAAAACCATAATTTTTATAAACGCAATAATACCCAAAAGTATACAAATATTGTGTACCAATTCATGATATGGGAATAATCCTCTTGTTAAATTGTCGAATACATTAACAAAGATATAAAGAGGAAAAATCTTGCCCCCCCATATGCTCATATATTTACTCAAGTATTTATGCCTTATACTAAATGCTGCACCAATTGAAAAGAAGAGAAAAGCAGAACTACTAAAACCATATAAACCACAGATAGAAGTTTCCCAAAAACCAGTGAACCACAATAAACCTAATATGCTCAAAAAGGTCAGACACCACTTTTTAATTACATAATAAATTACAGGCGAACAAAGGGTTACAACCATTAAATCCCTTACAAACCACAATGGTCCATTAATAGGATTATTACCATCAATGGCATAAAAATATTGTAGCAACTCGGAGACACTAAAATTATTAATTATATTATGTCTACCAGACATATATTGAGGTACAACCAATGATGCCAGTAGTATTAACAACAAGGAATAAACATTCCATATAAAATAAGGAATTAACAAACTCTTGACTCTTTTCTTTATTTTGCGTTTATATATCAGACCTCCAAAAGAGACATTCTTATAAAAGAACAAATATCCTGAAATAATATAAAATAGAGGGACGCCTATATGTCCAATACTCTCAAATGAATATGTGAAAACATCATACCATTTTATCGTATCAAGCGTTATATTTGCATCTGAGAAATTTACATTTTGAAATCTTGCATGGAACAAGACTATTGCAAAGATCAAAGGAAACCTCATTTTAGTAATTAGAGCCGAATCAATCTGCTCATAATCTTCACTACTTTTCATCACTAATTCTTTTTATAATTCTTGCAGGAGCTCCTGCTACAATACAATAATCAGGAATATCTTTAGTAACCACACTATTTGCTCCAATTATACATCCTGTACCGATAGTTACTCCTGCTAAAATTGTTGCTTTTTCTCCTATCCAAACATTATCTTTTATAATAACGGGGCCTTTTGAGAACATTTCTCTTTCCAATGGTTTTTTACTTAAATCAGTTTCATTAAATTGCCCATGTGCATTATCTGTAATAAGAACTTTCTTACCCGTTAAAACACCAGAACCGATAACTATTCTATTTATGGATGTTATTTGGCTTTCATCTCCTATAGATACATTATCACCCAAAAGAATTACTGGACTATAGGTTACATCACCAATTTTTTCCCATGCCGTAAGTTGAACACGACTACCTATGTAAACATTGCTTCCAACATGAATCTTTCTCGGACCAATTAACATTAAAAAAGATGGGTTTATTACAGAGTCATTTCCAAAAGAAGCAAAATACCTTTTAAAAAAACCTGTATAAATATATTTATGGATTCCTTTAAATACATAATAGTACTTTAAAGTAAATATGTATGAAAAAAGGAATCCTATATAGCAAAAGAGTCTTTTCATTCTTTCATTCTTAATGACTGATTTTCAAATTCCTTACCCAATAAGAATGTATTGATATCATACAACGACAATCTACGGATAAACTGCAAGAACAATACATAATTTTTATACCCTATTAACTTATAAAAAAATCTCAAGCCTTTATACAACAAAGACAATTTTTTACCGAAACCATCTATATTTTCAGGATTCATTTTATCAACATTCATATTTTGGGAAGAAGGCAAAAGATGTTTTCCTTTAAGTAATGAATAAAAACTATTATCAGTATCTACAACAAAAGGATTTCCTTCAAAATTAAAGTTTACACACAACCCATTATATAATCGACGATGGAATGCCTCTATTTTTACACCATTCGAAAAAGTACCATAAGAATATGACAAACTAAGATATTTAGCAAATAAATCTTTATCTTTATGAATCTCATTGACATATATCTTCACAAGTTCATCTATGTCTTGATAAGATTTTAGATTACTAATTCTCATTCTAGACTTATTATCAACTTTTCCTTCGGCTAACTGCTTATAGTTGTAGCCTGCAAAATGACAGAAGACTAGTTTATCCATACGCTCACTAGTACCTTTTCTACTTTCAACATAGAAGGTATCACCTTTCTTTGTTACTTTTCTCTCAAAATAATTCCAAGGAGCGACATTAAGTCCTAAATTATTGGAGAAAAAGATTTCATCATAATCAAAAAAAGCCATAAAGAAGTCAGACCACTTTTGATCTGTACAAACTGCCCATAGCATTTCCCCAAAACAAAGTTTAGACAATCTGTCTTCCCACCATCTCATTACATTAAGTGTTTTAGGAGAATTTTTGAAACCTACAAATCCAAAATTACTAATACCATTAAACAAAAATCCTCTATCAGGTGTATCACCAGAATAAGGATAATCAGGAATCGTTATATGTGGTGCCGTAACTACAAGGAACTTATCTAACTTTTCGTAAATATAACTAAAGTCACTAAAAAGATAGATATCTGGATCTAAATAACATACAGTATCATATCCCTTTTGCACGAAGAAATACTCTATGCTAAAAGGTTTTATGCAAGTACAAAATTCTGTCAAATTATACTTAAATGCCATGTTAGTCCAGAGTTTCTCATCTATATACAAAAACTCATGGGCAATAAGTATGTTTTTATCATTGACTACGGGATCGTCTTTACCATATTCGTCGGCAACAACAATATAGAAATCAACATTTTTATTATATTTCAACACTGACTTCTCTAATATTTGAGCTAAACCAACATAATTTTTAGCACAAATCGTAAAAATACAATTTTTCATAATTACTACTTATTTCTTTTAATGTTTTTTCTTTTATTAATTTGAAATATTATATAAAAATATGCAATATAAAATAAATGCATTCTAAAAAATGGTATGGATGTCAAAATATAAGTCACCCAAAAAGAAAGAGAGACAAAAAACAACTCTTTCGAATGATACTTCAACGGCAGATGTATCGTAGTAAAGAACATTAAAACAAAGGTTGCCAATAGCCCCAATATTCCATGACGAACCATTTCTTCAAAAACTACACTTTCTAAAGCTCTTAACTGATAAGCTTCAATACCATTCAGATAGAGTAAGCATTGTTCTCCAAACCCCGTAATAGGCGACTGTTGAAGGAAAAAAACACATGCACCTAATTGTTCAAGTCTCATTTCCAAATTACTACCTCCAACATCTTCCTGAGCTTTTTTATTAAACAGACTCTGAAAAACATCTATTTGGTCAGAAATCAATGGAAAAACAATAAATAGCAAAACAACAAAACCAACGAACAATGTTATAAATTGCTTACCTTTAAATTTCCAAAAAGCCGGTATTCCAAAAATCAGCATAAATAAGCCAGCTCTCATTTTTGTATAAAAAATACATATTACAGCCAAAACAACAGTAACATATATAATAATACTACTTACTTCTCTAAAACCGAATTTTAATTTTGCGACTAAAATAGTTATAATGAAAATTGCAAAATTCATTCCCGCTCCTAAAGGATGTTCAAAAATCGATGTTAATCTATACCCTCTAATATCTCCTGCATTATATGCATCAATTCCATTTTCAACAAGAGACGATTTATAGTCAAAGATCACGTTTGTATGAGTAGCAAATACTATCAATCCATATACTCCAGCAAACAAGAAAATAAAGGTCAGTCCTTTGAGCAAAAAATCAAAATCTTTTTCTGAATTAACTATATTCCATATCAGCCAGACCTCTAAACAGCTAGTAAAGCCATACCCGATAAACCGCGAAAATTCATCTTCAAATCCAGCCAATGAAGAAAAGCAAGAAGCAAATCTAGATAAAGCCAACATAATCAACGGGATAGATAACGGGAAAAACGAAAATTTATTTTTACTCTTTTTAATTACATAATATACAACATAAAAAAAAGACATTATTAGGGATATCGGAATTGCTGGCAGACCACTAATATCAAACAATTTTGCTTGTGGATACCAAACTACTTCAAGTAACATATACAACAAAAAACTTCTATTAAAATTTTGTATTGCATATAAGATTAAGAAAATACTTAATATTGAAAATATCATAAATTAACCAAATAACTAAATGTTCACATAAAAAATCAGAATACAAGAAAAAAGATTGAAAAACCAAAGAGGGTATACAACTTCAGTAACTTTTATGCAAATAAGTTTATTCATAATTAGAGACGAGCTTACTTTTAGCTATAATTTACTTCTCTAACTATTCATAACGACACATAATTTCCTTCCTAAACTTAATTACTTTATGTAGTGGGTTCGGATTTTTAATGATTTCCTAATGAACTACAAAACTGGTATTATATGAGTTTATTACTCTCTTCACAAAGGCTTCATCAGAGTATATCGTTTGCGAATAGCTTATACAATTTTGTCTTACTTTTTCTTTTTCCGCGCTAGATAAATAAAAGAAAGTTTGTAAAGACTGTGCAAAAGCTTGTACATCTTTTACAGGTACACAATATCCTGTACCATTCCCTTTTACAGCATCCAAACATGCCCCCATTTCAAAGCCAACTACTGGAGTTCCGCAACATAATGATTGATTAACCATCATTGGCCCCGCATCGTTTATAGAAGAACATAAAAACAAATCAGCCATTGAATAAATTTTTGGTAATTCTTGTACATTAACAAAGCCTAATCCTTTTGTTTTAAACTTTATTTTGTTTTCAATTTTATCAAAATTCTCGCCGATAGCAACAACCAAGACTTGTTTCTTCTCTTCAAAAGTCAAACTGTTATAAAATAAGTCCAATGCACTTATTAAATATTTCACACCTTTTCTTTCATTATCTAGTTGCTGTGAACCAATTAAAAGAACAAAAGCATCATTATCTATGGAATATTCATAACGACAATGTTTAATATCATGGGGGTGAAACACACTTAAATCGATAATAGGGAAGGCTTTACTCCAATTTTTCACGTCCTTTAAAAGATATGACTTCTCATAAAAGGAAAACATGTAGCTATTTCCTGTTATTACAGGTTGAATTTTGTCATAAACTTTAGCTCTATATAATACATTACGATAAGTAAAATCTTTGGGATTATGAGAATTAAAAGCAGGACATTCACCACATCCAGTTTGATATTTCTCGCATCCATTAGTAAAATGACATCCTCCGGACATAGGGGAGTAATCTACAAAAGCGAATCGAAACTGACAATGCAATTTTTCATAAATAGCATCAACAGTTTTGAAGCTCAACATCCCTTGCCAAAAGTTTATAAATACCAAATCATATTTCCGATTAATTTTACTTAAGACTAACTTGATTGGTATCGGAGGATTTTCTTCATCTCTATAGAAAAAATTATAGCCATCTTTCGGTTCTATAGAGACTCTATCTTTCAAAGAAAAAAACAACGCAATGATTTTCGTTTTTAATTTAAGCCATATTTTAACTATTTTAAACAACAACGTTGTATTATCATAAATATATAAAAATTCCGGATTACTTTTACATTTATATAAAGTAAGCAAATCTATATCATACCCTGCTTTTTTAAAAGCAGAGTATGAATTAAGAGACATGATACCAGGACCTTTAGTCGGATTTGCAGATGATATGAGTAATATTGTAGGTTTAGACTTTTGCATAATATTTCTTTATTAACTCTACAATCATATCAACTTGCTCCAATTCTAATTCATAGTACATAGGCATACGTACCAAGCAATCAGCATACATATCACAATATGGAAGTTCTGGACGTTCGTCGTTGTGTTCCATATAATAGTCACTTTTATGCAAACTCAGATAATGAAAAGGTGCTGTAACACCATTATCTTTAAGAAATGCAATTAATGCAGAACGTTCGTCTAAATTACGACACACGAAATAGAACATGTGAGCATTATTCGTTGCATATCCAGGAATTTGAGGTAAACGTATAAAACCTTTTCCTGCCAATTGCTGAAGACCAACAAAATATTGTTCCCAAAGTTTCTTGCGTTTAGCCTGAATAACATCAAGATTTTCAAGCTGAGCCCACAAAAAAGCTGCATTAATTTCAGCAGGCAAGAATGAAGATCCCATATCTACCCATCCATACTTATTTACAGCGCCACGGAAAAATTCAGCTCGATTAGTACCCTTTTCCCACAAAATTTCTGAACGGCGAATAAATCGTTCATCATTAATAGTTAAAAGTCCACCTTCTCCTCCTGCTGTAATATTTTTAGTTTCATGGAAAGAGAATGCGCCCAAATGACCAATACTTCCCAAAGGTCTCCCCTTATAAAAAGAGTCAATTGCTTGAGCAGCATCTTCTACTACCAAAAGATTATGCTTCTCAGCTACAGCCATAATAGCATCCATATCGCAAGCAACACCAGCATAATGTACAGGAGCAATAACACGTGTACGTGGTGTTATTAATTTCTCTAAGGATTCTGCATCCAAATTTGGATTACATTGCATAGAATCTGCGAAAATGACTTTTGCTCCCTCGCGAAGAAACGCCAAAGCTGTAGAAACAAAAGTATATGATGGTACAATAACCTCATCTCCTGGATTTAATCCGCACAACATTGCACACATTTCAAGTGCATCGGTCCCAGAAGTAGTCAACAAACATTTCTTAAAGCCATAACGTTCTTCAAAGTAATGCTGACACTTTTTTGTAAAATAACCGTTACCAGATAATTTGCCTGTAAATACAGCCTGATACATGTAATGTGCCTCTTTACCTGTGAGGCATGGTTTGTTAAATGGAATCATAATATTTAATTTTAAAACGTTATTTACTAAAATATAAATCTAATAATCTTATTAATGCTGATTTCATACCAATTTGAAGAGGAGCTTGTAATAGATATGGTTCTCCAACATCATTACCTTCTATAACAAGCCAACCTTTCTTACTATATGCTAAATCCCAGGCAATAACTGTTGCCCCCCCACATTTCATTGCCATCTCATTAACCATTGTTATAGCCTGGTTCCATTGAGGCAAATCAAAACCTACTATCTTGCAGCTCGAATTTGGATGAATACTATAGTGATTATTAATATTATCACAAGCCATACTATTAACAAAGCCCGCATTTGTATCAATAGAAGCATAGATTCCACCAGCTCCAGCATTATCTACAGTGGACGCACCAACGCCCATACGTAAAGCTCCTCCTATTATATGAACATTGTTTTTAACCTTAAATGTAACGAGTCGTACAGTATTAATACTTTCTTTATGTATTACTGCTAATTCATCTCCTTGTTCTATCAATTCTTCTACCACAAAAGGTCCATATTTAATTACGTCGTCGAATAAAGATATTCCCAATTTATAATTTCTATAAATCTTTATTCCTTGTCCACTATGCCCCTTCAATGGTTTATAAATGAAAGAAGTATGTTTTAACAAGAATTCTGCTAATTCATTTTTTTGCGAATCACTATATACAACTACTAAATCACGTTTATAATAGTTCTTTAATTTTTTATACAACGCACCTTTATCCTCAAACAATTCTCTTATATTTGAATCGTTAACAAGCTGACAAAAACCATATTGGCGTTTTAGATTATTAAAGCTACTTCGTCCAATATAATTACGTTCATAATATTTAAAAACGAAATATTCCTCAAAACTTGTTCCAAACCGATGCAAACAATAAATCATATCACGGACTAAAACTTTCCTTTTTAGATATTTTTTTATCTCTTCATCTATGGTAGCCCACTGCCTGTCGATTTGAACATTGGCAAGTTCTATTCCTTTTTTATAATACTTATAAGAAACAATTTTATAGAATAGAACATACAAAATCTTCCAAAATTCATATTTATCAGCAAGATAAGAAAGATTCCTCTCAAAAGAATTATCTATTTTCCATTTGCTAATAGAATCTGCTACAACAAAATATTTTTCTTTCATTTTATTCCCATATTATATTTTCATAACCATTCGATGTCATAACCGTAATTTTCAATATTTCATGTATTTGCGATATAACTTCAAAAAAATCTTTGTCAGTATTTGCAGTCACAATGATTGGACCTTTTCTCATACCTTTAGTAATCATTGGCTCTGTAATATCACCCTCACTAATACCTCGAATATCAGCAAAAACTACATTTTTTAGCTGCTTAAGAGTTTCAAGACCTTCGATTTTTGTAATTCTACCACAAGGCAATGTAAAACAAATATAAGCTGATATTTTATGTTCCAAAGCCTTGAATATATCATCTATTATTAAAGGTTGCCCCAAAGCACACTTTAACAATAAAGTATTGACATCGCAGCCTGTACTTAATGGAATAAGATGAGATGAGATATAAACTCCTCCACCTCGAATTGCACTTTCTACTATGCAAAATTCACCTTGTTCATTAACAAGATATTCTGAGTGAATTATTCCAAAAGAAGGATTTACTTTTTGGGTAAATTTCTGTTCACATTGAATTATTCTATTTTGGATGTTTATGTCCAACGATGATGGAAAAATTGTTTGGGAAGGAATTGGAGCTACTGTATTCTTAAAATAGTTTCTATCACCAAAAGAAAGATTATAGTATTTCCCGTTATAAACAAACCCCTCACACACATACTCTTTCCCTGTAAAAAATTGCTCGACGATAACTTTTTTACATCTTGACTTAGACAAAGCATTTTCAACAGCGTTAGAATAATCTTCCTTCTTAGTAATTGTAGATATACCAATACTACTCTGAGAATCGACGGGTTTTACTATCCAAGGAAAAGGGACCTCGAAATTTTCAGGGAACAATCCACTTTCAACAACAATATGTTTTGGTACAGGATTATTAATTTCATCACAAATACTTCGAAATTTTTCCTTATTACAATAAGAACAAGCTTGCTCATAAGTATTACCTGGCAAGCGTAGTTTTTCTGCGACATATGCAACAGTAGGCATCATTAGATCATTTTGATCTGAAGTCACAGCATCAATATTATTGTTTTTAGCATATTCTACAATAGAATCTCTATCATAGATATCACATTCAAACAGTTCGTTAGCTATGTTTATTGCAGGATAATCTCCTTTAGGAGAAACCACAATAACATATAATCCCATTTTTTGTGCTTTCTGAACTAAAAAATATTGTCCAATCCCGGCACCAATAATTAAAATTTTTTTCATTCTAACTATACTCTTTACTATAAAATAACTTTTTGAGTAGACTGATATATCAAATATCCGCTTCTATCAGCACTACATTCAATATTTTTTAAAATAGGATTAGTTATCTCTGCTTCAACAATATTAGGATTATCTTTCCAATTATCAAAATATGATTTCAATCGCTCTGTTTCTTTACATAGGAAATATACACCAGAAAACTTATTGAATCTTTTTTTAGGTTCTTCAAACGAACCTAAAGCTACTTCTATAACACCTTTTACGAAATCATAACCAGTAGAAAGTCTTACAAGATCTGAACCTATAAAATCGCCACCCATTCTACCTCCTATTTCCATTACAGCAATACGTCCTTCTTTTGTTATCTTATACTCCGAATGTGAAGCTCCATTTGTTATACCTAGTGCATTAAGTGCTTTCTCTGTAATTTCGTAAATCTTAGCAAACATATCTGAAGACAATGTTGATGGTTGATGATGCTCTAGTTCTACGAAATGCGGAGCTTCTGTTGTAACTTTATCTGTTATCTGTAATGGATAATGCTTTCCTTTATAAGATATAAACTCTACACTTATTTCTCGACCGTCTATAAATTCCTCAATCATTGCCTCATGCTTAAATGATTTATCCATAGCTAACTCTATAGCAGGATAATATTCAGAAGGTGTACATATTTTAGTAACACCAAGTGAACCAGATCTATCAGAAGGCTTTACAATTATAGGATATTGAAAAGTTCTTAATCCATCAAGCAACTTAGGGGAATGCAAAGTTTCAGGAGTAGCTAACATATACTGTGGACAAGGAACCCCTGCTTCCATAAATGCATTACGCATAAGATATTTATTATTAGCTCTTACTGCAGACTCATAAGAATTACCTACTAATCCCATTTGCTCTGCTACATAAGCAACAGTTGGTGCTGCAACATCTGAAGCTATGGTACATACCCCATCTATTTCAGCTTTTCTACAAATTTCAAGGATTTGTTCTTTCTCTACAATAGATATATCATAGAACTCATCTGCGATATCAGCACAGACAGCTCCATCACGCCAAGCAAAGCATAGTGTATAGATTCCCATTTCTTTTGCTTTACGAACTAAAGGTTCCTGTAAATAAGAAGCCCCAATTACTGCAATTTTTTTCATTTATGATGTATTTTATTTTTAACAAGTTCGATTACTTTATTTTTAATTTCCTTTTCCATAAAAATAAAAGAAAAAAAGCCAACAACTATCATCGTCACTATAAACATGATTATTGATTGAAAAATGCTATCATCAAAAACATACTTACATGGTATAGTTACCACTAAAGTAGGTATCAATACTTTTGCACAATTCCAATAACAAATAGTTAATTCTTTTATTGAATAATTAATATCTTTATATAATATATATGGTTTTACAAAATAAGAAAATCCAATAGCCATCACTATCGACACCACAGGAACCCACAAGGCACCTCCGCCTCCTCGCAGAATAAAATAAAGTGCGATAAATTGTAAAATACCCAAAAATACTGATGCTACAGAATTAAATCGTATTTTGTTAGCTGCCATCATTGGTATGTAAAACGATGTGGAAAAGACTCCCAAAATATTACAAGCTAATACGCATTGAGTAAAAAGCACTGCATATTCTGGAACATCTACTAACCATACCCCCATAATGGTTTTCATCGTAAAAATACATGGCAAAGCCAAAAATAAAACCATGTCAAAACAAATAACAGTAGTCTGTAAAGTTAACTTTTTAGAGGCATCATAATCTCCAGCTGCATATAATTTAATAATCTGAGGATTAAAAGCCGTTCTGAAGTTATTAACAAACCCCATCAACTGCGTAGACACTTGATTTGCAATCGTTTGTGCAGCTACAACTACAGGACTCAAAAACATATTAATAATAATAACCACACCTTGCAACTTCAACATTTCTGTCAAGTTAGCCATAACATTCCATCCAGAGAAGCCTATTAATCCTTTGAAAACAGTGCGATTAAAGGTAAGTGTCAAATGTGCTTCATTATACTGCTTCATACAATATATCCGATAAGCCATTGCCACCAACATTTGGATAAAAGCAATAAGCGATGCATAAACTATTAATTTGTCATAGCTCGTTATAAACAACATATAACATATTCCTAACTTTGCAAAGGCCTCAAATATGCTAATATATGCATAAATATCAAAGTTTTCATGTGAAGAAACTAAAGATGTATAAGGAACCTGAGTTATACTTATAACTGTAGTTAAAAGAGAAAGTTGAAACACCCAAAAGCAAGCATCTAACCTATCTGGAGGTATCACTAACTTATGATACAAGAACCAAAGTCCACCAGTTTCCATGCACAAAAGAATAATACCTGCTAAAAGTAAATGTACATAAAAGGCGGTTACAAAGGTATCTGATAGCCTTTGGTAATCTCTACGTCCCAGTTCATATGTCAAGAATCTTGATGTTCCAATGGTTAATGTTCCATTTAAAAATGACAACATTGCAACTACACCACCTACGACTCCATATAAACTGTAATCTGTAACTCCTAACTTGTCCAATACAACACGGGACGTAAAAAGAGAAACTCCCATGATGATAAACATACGAAAATACAGAAATAATGTATTTTTTGCTATTTTTTTATTGTCTGACATAAAAGTTTTTCGATATACATATTCATTTTATTAAAACCTATTACAGCTTTTATCTTCTCAATAGCTATGGATATTATTAAACATGGAATTAATAGTGAAACAAATATAATAATAGGATTACGAGTATAATAGATGAAATCCTTAAGCCAATACAGAAATATAAATGTATGAAACAAGAAAATATTCATACTATGCTTACCGAGAAAGGAAAAAATATCTTTTATAATTTTTGGAATATACAATAGTCTATACTCCATTATCAAAATGAGAACTATAAAACTATCATATAATATTTTGTCACAAGCCTTAATACGTTCCAAGAATACAATCCCCAACACCAACAAACATAAAATACAATTTATCATCTTAGAAATGGGGGGGGGTAAATGCTGGTATATTAATTTTATAGCAGTATTCTGCAAATACTATGCCCAAAACGAAGGGCAATAGGTACAAGAACACACTATTCACCATATTCAAGTAGTAGCAACCAATACCCAGTAAAATCAGAATCAAGGGATGCCGACTCCATCTTTTTATATATGGATATACAAGGTACAATATGATTATTGTCGAATAAAACCACCATGTTGGATTATATCCATATTGCCCAAAGACATTCAGTACTCCAAAAAAATCCAAAACGAGTTTGCTAAAGATCATACCACCATAGGCATCTTGGAATGTTCTCCCAAAGCAAAATACACTTAAGGGAACAAACAATAGCCAAATCAGCCAATAGTTCATATATAACTTCACATAGCGATGAACATAATATTGTTTCAAACTTTCATGCCTTGTACTATCAACTTTCTGTAGACCATAACCAGAGAGAAAGACAAAGATTGCTACACAAACCTTTCCGAATTGTCCAATCTCGTTCACTAAATTGTAATGTCCAATCAAAAGAACATCATCATACAGTTCTTGTCGTACATAAAAAAGATGATGCAAGAGCATCAAAACGATAGCTACACCTTTTAGGAAATTGGTATCGCTAAGCGTTAGATTAAAAATATTAGTATTTATAGAAGTTTTCATCTATCCTTGTACATGTTATCGTAATAATTCTGATAATCACCAGAGGTTACATTATCCATCCATTCCTGGTTATCGAGATACCATTTCACGGTTTCCTCGATTCCCTCCTCAAACTGGAGAGATGGCTCCCAGCCGAGTTCCTTCTGCAGCTTTCTAGAGTCGATGGCGTAACGCATATCATGACCCTTTCTGTCAGTTACATAAGTGATGAGATCCATATCCTCGCCTTCCTTTCTGCCGAGCAATCTATCAACAGTCTTGATAACCACCTTGATGATGTCAATATTCTTCCACTCGTTGAAACCGCCGATGTTATAGGTCTCTGCTATCTTACCCTTGTGGAAAATCATATCGATGGCACGGGCATGGTCTACTACATACAACCAGTCGCGCACATTCTCACCCTTACCATATACTGGCAATGGCTTGCGATGACGGATATTGTTGATGAACAGCGGAATCAACTTCTCTGGGAACTGGTATGGACCGTAGTTGTTAGAGCAGTTGGTCACGATGGTAGGCATACCGTATGTATCGTGGAAAGCACGGACGAAGTGGTCTGAGCTTGCCTTGGATGCTGAGTATGGAGAGTGAGGATTGTACTTGGTTGTCTCTACGAAGAACTCCTCGCCGTAAGCCTCATGGTTCTTACCGCTGGATGCCTTGGTAGTGAAAGGAGCAGGAACGCCCTCAGGGTGAGTCATCTGCAATGCACCATAAACCTCATCGGTAGAGATGTGATAGAAGCGCTTGCCCTCGTATCCCTCAGGAAGACTCTCCCAGTAAATCTTGGCAGCCTGAAGCAGAGACAAGGTACCCATCACGTTGGTATGAGCGAAAGTGAATGGATCCTTGATACTTCTATCTACGTGGCTCTCGGCAGCGAGATGGATGATGCCATCCACCTTATAGTCCTGCATCAGCTTCAGCATCAGGTCGAAATCACAGATATCACCCTTAACGAAAGTATAGTTAGGCTTGTCCTCGATGTCCTTGAGGTTAGCCAGGTTGCCTGCGTATGTCAACTTGTCGAGGTTGATGATGTGATACTCAGGATATTTGTTCACGAAAAGTCTTACTACGTGTGAGCCGATGAAACCAGCACCGCCCGTGATAATGATATTCTTCATTGTTATTTTACTTAAAGAGAGATAGATGAGTTTGAGAACAGAGCGAAAAGTAGCTTAAAAAAATGCTCTTATCCTCTCCCTCACCTATCTTATATTTTAATATTCTAAATTCTTCTTTAATGTACCATCTGCTTCATCAAGGATTGAAAGCAGATACTTGCCATAGTCGTTTTTCAGCATTGGCTGTGCATTCTCTCTCAACTGTTCTGCAGTAATCCAACCTTGGCGGTATGCAATTCCTTCCAGACAAGCAACCTTCAAGCCCTGGCGCTTCTCCAAGACTTCGATAAAGGTTGAAGCTTCAGAAAGGGAATCATGGGTTCCTGTATCAAGCCAGGCGAATCCTCTTGCCATGGTCTGTACCTTCAGCTGCTTATCCTTCAGGAACTCCTGGTTTACTGTTGTGATTTCCAACTCACCACGAGCGGATGGCTTGATATGCTTAGCTACATCTACCACCTTGTTAGGATAGAAGTATAAACCTACCACTGCATAGTTGCTCTTTGGATGCTGAGGCTTCTCTTCAATGCTCAGGCAATTGCCTTGCTCATCAAACTCTGCCACGCCATATCGTTCAGGATCACTTACACGATAGCCAAAGACTGTGGCTTTGTTATTCTGCTCTGCATCTACTACAGCCTGATGCAGCATCTGGTTCAATCCTGCACCATAGAAGATATTATCGCCAAGGACGAGGCAAGCTGAATCATTACCAATGAATTTCTCACCGATAATGAAGGCTTGGGCTAAGCCATCTGGTGATGGCTGTTCAGCATACTCGAACTTGACTCCAAACTGGCTTCCATCGCCTAATAGGCGCTTGAAGCCAGACAAGTCAAATGGTGTTGAAATAATGAGTATCTCACGGATACCTGCCAACATCAGAACCGAGATAGGATAATATATCATCGGCTTGTCAAAGATTGGTATCAGCTGCTTGCTGATACCTTTGGTGATGGGGTACAAGCGTGTACCGCTGCCACCTGCTAATACTATTCCTTTCATAAAATGATATTAATTATTTCCCAAATTCTTTAATTCTTTGTTCTTCCTTTAAAGAGCAAACAAGCAGCTGTCCATTCTTCTCGGCTACGATATAGCCATCCAAGCCTTGAACTACTACCTTGCTTTCATCGGCTGCATGAACCACGCAGTTCTTGCATTCATACAAACGGATGTCCTTGCCTACCTTGGCATTGCCAGCCTCATCCTGTGGAAGCAAGGTTCGGAGACTGCCCCAGCTGCCTAAGTCGCTCCAACCAAACTCGGCTGGCAAGGTATAGATTTCCTTAGACTTCTCCATCACGGCATAGTCAATGCTTATCTTCTCGCAGGTTGGGAAGAGTTTGCCTACTACCTCTTTCTCCTGTTCGGTATAGAAAGAAGGTGCCATCTCGTCCATGATGCTGGCAAGCTGAGGCTGGAAGGTGCGGATTGCCTTGCTAATGGTATCAATGTTCCATACAAAGATTCCGGCATTCCAATAGTAATTGCCAGCGGCAAGGTATTGCTCGGCTGTCTCCAGGTTTGGCTTTTCCTTGAAAGCCTCTACCTTGTAGATTTCATCTACGGATGTTGGCTCTGCTGCAGCGATATAGCCATAGCCTGTTTCTGGGCGGCTTGGCTTAATACCGATAGTAACGATGGCGTTCTTATCGGAAGTATAGCTCAATGCCTTGCTGAGCACTCGCTGATACTCCGAGGTATTAATGACCAGGGCATCGGATGGTGTCACCACGATGTTGGCATCAGGATGCTTCTTCTGGATTTTCCAACAGGCATAAGCAATACATGGAGCGGTATTGCGAGCCTCCGGCTCTGCTAATATATTATCTACTGGCATATCAGGGATTTGCTCCTTGACAATGCTGATATATTTCTCATTGGTCACCACCCACATGTTTTCGACAGGACAGATTGGTTTCAATCTATCTACTGTCAATTGAATGAGGGAAAGGCCGACACCCATCACATCAATGAACTGCTTTGGGTAATCGGGGGTTGACATTGGCCAAAAGCGGCTACCTACACCTCCGGCCATGATTATAATATGTGTATCCATCATAAATCTCTTTCTTTAATATTAAAGATTTTCTAAAATCATCCCGTCCTTCTTTACCATTAAAGAAGGAGTTTTTTCTACCTCTCCGTCTCTCCTGCAAGGAAAGACTTTTTTCGAAAACCTACCCGTCCTTCCTTACCCTTAAGGAAGGCTCCACCTTTCTCACCAAGCCTCTCTTTCCTCAGGAACGAGAGGATGTAACCGCCCTCCGGTGCTCAGAACCGCTACGCTCTAAGGTTGACGGACCATCAAAGGTCTTCGCCATGGTTGTGCGGGATGGGACCGCCTTGGATAGCGACAATTATTACTAATTGAAAAGCTAGTTACATAATCGGGTACAATAAAGGCTGAGGAAACAAGGATCGAATACTCTGTTTTCAGTAATCTTCATTCAATTTTCAATCAGCAAACAAATTAAAAGTTACCTCGTTACGTATATCATAGTACCAATCTAATTGAATTTTCTCAATGATATCCATGAACTTTTGCTTCTTTTCATCGCTAATATTCTCAAATATGGATGGAGATATACACCACATTTCTAATTTTGAAGCAAACAGGTCTGTTAGTTTTACCTGCAATTCTTCAAGAGATAGGTTTTGCCACGATTCCACATATTTTCGTAAAACAGCATTTGCATGATTCTTATGAAAACCAATAATTATCTCTAGGGCATTTTCTTGAGGTATAATGTTAATAAAAAAGCCATCCCAAACTTTTTTCATTAAAGCTTTTTCTTCACTCAATTCATTGCCATAATCAACTGGCTCATAACTAACCATACCTGATGCACATACCTTTATAAGAGGATAGGAAAAATGAAAGAACTCAAACTTGTGTTTGGCAAAGTTCAGCTCCTGCTCAAACAGATACTTATAATATTGCAAATCTTTTAATCCTCTATCTGTTCCTGCAGACACTGCATCTTTTATTTCTCCTTCATCGAAGGCAACGTTACGTATCTGATTGAATTCCTTTTTACGGATTTCGGAACATAATCCGCGATAAGAAAATAATAGCTGAGAGCGATAATCTTCGAAATCGATCAAGTCCCCTTCTATGGGAGCAAATAACTCCGTATCATGTTTGTTACAAAACAAAGGAAATGATATTGCTTGTTGTAACCCTACTTTCTTTATTTTTATAGGGCTATTCTCATCCCATTTATAGAAATCTTCCCGCCCTATCTCGTAAAGATGTCCCTTTTCTACGATATGACTTAACACTCCATGACGCTGAAGCAAATGACTATTTATAGCCGGATTGGTACAATGGGGGCACATACATAGCCATTTCTTCTTTACTATATCTTTTTCTCGCTCAGAAAGTCTCTGTACCTTTTCTATATATTCTTTCTCCATCGCATTATATTAATTCTGCAAACTAACATATTTTCTAAATAATGCCATAAAAATCTCATCTATCAGCACTATCAAAGCAAATCTAAAAAAATAGCTATGATAGGAGAAATCAGCTGAAGCTAAAATACTAAAATCAGGCTTGTTTACCTGATAGGATAATGTATTATGTGCACAACGATTTCGATGTCTATAGACCAACTCTTCATACCTTTTACTCAATGGTGATTGAAATAAGCTGTAGGACTTAACTGGACCTAAAGGATAATTTAGTTGTCTAATATTTAAGACAGTTCTAAACTTTGACTTGAAAAAGAGATATTCCCTGCTCTGCCAGATACATAAGTTTGAAGTTGAATACAATTGCTCTATATCATCCTGTATCTTATTCAAGAATGCTGCATCTATCAAAGTAGAGGGTTCAAAAGAAGGCTGTATCTTTTGTATTATCTCTATCAAATCATTGAATATCCCATTTTTACTGCTATAGGTCGAACATTCACCATACTTTTTCCTGTTGAGGAATTCGTACCTATAATCATAGTCATGCGTAGCCAGTTCCCAACATATACATTTCATCTTTTGTTCTTGAGCACCTGTCATTTTCAAAAACAAAGATTGCATCAAATATTCACCCATGGGATAGGAATCGATACCATCTCCGATGGCCCTACTCGCTGCTATTCCATCCTTTAAGATCTTGATTAAAGGTGAAAGGATAAAATCGGAATGCTGACTAATATACATAAGAAGAATAGATGTTACAAGATTCAACCAATCGATTACGTATAAATGTCACTCTGTTTGAGTTCTTGAGAAAAGATGGATTTCTTCTCATCCTCTCTATTGCTGTTTCTATCTCTGACTTTAATGTTACATGCCTGTTTCTATAATCCACTACCACATATTCTTCTCGAATCTTACGCCCTTTGAACAAGACATAGTACATTAACCCGAACAACCAATAATCAGCTTCATACCATGAGGAGAATATTCTATCATCCTTCAATCCCATGCGAAGTTTCATATGACTAATGGTAGATTTCAATGTATTGAAACGTTTTTTCCATACATCGTCAGGGAATGCAGCAGCAAAATCGAATCTATCAAACTTATCAACTCTGTCTTCCTGTTCTATGCCAAGAATATATGAGACATAGTCAGCATAATAACTTTCTCGAGAGCTATATGCAGAATATCCCATCATAACATCCCAGGCTGTATCATGATTAGAAGAACTATATTGAGAAAGAATTGCCAAATACCTAACAAAGTCTATCTTTACAGGTTGCAAATCTTCCATAATTCTCAAATCACCCAACACATCGGAACCATCATCGCATTTGCCCTCAAAGAAGTTTGTAAGTTTTTGATTCTGGTAATACAATGATTTGCGACTATCCATAGGTTCCAAGTTCTTGCCAAAATAGTTGATACTTCGAAATAGCTGCGAAAAGTTTTTCTGTACTTTTGTTGCTATTTTTGTTTCAGGTACGACATAGGAGAAGCCTAAATAAGTTTTCTCAAAGAATTCATCAGTGAGACCATTTATCAGGTCACCTGTGATTTTGATATACTTATCACTTGTATTTATTTTACTAATAATTTCAAACTTTTCCTTGCCATACTTTAGTAAATCTGTATATTGCCATAGGAAGCCTTCAGATGGAGAGTCCCCATCATCAACAGCACTATCATCTTCATTTGCCACTTTTATGCTATCACCCATCTCAAATTTCTTTTTGTCTGGGAAATAGCCGAGATAAGCTAAAAGTAAAGAAGTTAGCCTCTGCTGCCCATCCAATATCAAATTCTGTCTTATGGTACTATCATCATACAATGCAATTGTAACTGGCTGTACAAACTGTCCATCGGACAATGATTGCAATAAACGTTTTACATCACGTTCACGCCAAACAAAATGACGTTGGTATTCTGGCAAAACTATATTACCAGATAGCATCAACTTAATCCAATGTTTCAGGGTATATTCCCCGTAATAAACCTTATTTTCCATTTTTCAGAAAGTTTTAGTTATCGCTATATCATCAAATTACTACTGACATTTATTTGTTATGATAACTGTTCTTCTAAAGAAACTTTGGACAGCTGATCAGCAGTAGTACAAATTGGAACTATTTTTGAAAGAGAAGACGGGAGTTTTCCACCATCAACCAATATAGGAATAATTTTTTTATGTTTCGCTCTCATTTCTGAAATTTCAATCTTTTGCATGGTGCTAATTTTCTTACTTATTATAACAAGACAAATTGAACAATGTGAGATTTTCTTTTTAATTTCTTTAGATATGTCTTTACCTGGTCTTAATGTATCCGTTCCATATTGTGGTGAAATCATACTATTTATTCGAAATTCATTTATATCTCGCTCAAATTCCTGTGGAAATGAAATGTAATATTGCTTATACCTATATCTATATGACATCAAATAAGTTGCCAAAATTACAGATGTCAAAACAAGACTAACAACAAAAACAATAATTCCTATAATTTTACTTTTGTCCCAAACTATTGTTTTGTATAAATATAATGATTCATAGACAATAGTTACCAAAACAAATATTACGAATATATTTTTAAATGTAAATTTCATTTTTAGCCGAATATTAGCAAGACAAACAAGAGCATAACAACACATATCAAGTCGGGCAACCATATTCCCCACCAAAGATTCCATTTATCTTCAATAACATTTCTACCTTTTTTCCTCAATATCGTATTAATAATAAAATATACACAAATAACAAGAATAACAGCACTATAAAATTGGTTTCCCGCAACAATCTTCTCTTCAGAAGTGAGATTACCTAAAGTTACTTTATTGGAATACTCCACACATATTAGCAGCAAGGTTGTTGCTAACATACCTGGAGCCCAATAAAACAAATCTCGTCCTTTGAAATTGTACCTATCACTATAGCAATTATATTGAAAGAATGTACCAACGAGTGTTGAGATAACTGGTACAGCCACATATTTAGCAAAAGGCAGACTTAAAAATGAGATTAAATCCATAATCAATATAATGGAACATTAACATCAAATGGAGAATCGAAGTCCTTCAGCATGGCATGCTTTGTATCTTTCTCTGAGAGATTAGCATGTTCGGTTGGAATCTTCCAATCGATGCCGAGGCTATCATCGAGGATAGAAATACCTCCATCAGCCTCTGGGTGATAGAAGTTATCACACTTGTATTGGAAGACGGCAGTTTCTGAGAGGACTGCGAAACCATGGGCAAAGCCCTTTGGGATGAAGAACTGGCGATGATTGTCTTCTGTCAGTTCTACAGCCACATGCTTGCCATAGGTTGGGGATCCTTTACGAATATCTACTGCTACATCAAGCACTCTACCCTTTACGCAGCGTACCAGCTTGCTCTGGGTATATGGTGGGCACTGGAAGTGCAGGCCTCGCATCACGCCATAGCTGCTCATAGACTCGTTGTCTTGGCAGAAGTGAACACTATGTCCCAAGATTGGGGCAACCTTCTCTTCAAATTCTCGCTCGCTGAAGCTCTCGAAGAAGTAGCCGCGAGAGTCGCGGAAGAGGCGTGGCTCTATAATGAGAACGCCTTCTATATTGGTTTTGATAATATTCATTGTTATTTTATTTTCCAAATTCTTTAATTCTCTGTTCTTCTTTTAATGAGCAAACTAGCAGCTGTCCATTCTTCTCGGCTACGATATAGCCATCCAAACCTTGAACTACCACCTTGCTTTCATCGGCTGCATGAACCACGCAGTTCCTGCATTCATACAAGCGGATGTCCTTGCCTACCTTGGCATTGCCATTCTCATCTTGTGGAAGCAAGGTGCGGAGACTGCCCCAGCTGCCTAAGTCACTCCAGCCAAACTCGGCTGGCAAGGTATAGATTTCCTTCGACTTCTCCATAACGGCATAGTCAATGCTTATCTTCTCGCAGGTTGGGAAGAGTTTGCCGACCACCTCTTTCTCCTGTTCAGTATAGAAAGAAGGTGCCATCTCGTCCATGATGCTGGCAAGCTGAGGCTGGAAGGTGCGGATTGCCTTGCTAATGGTATCAATGTTCCATACAAAGATTCCGGCATTCCAATAGTAATTGCCAGCGGCAAGGTATTGCTCGGCTGTCTCCAGGTTTGGCTTTTCCTTGAAAGCCTCAACCTTGTAGATTTCATCTACGGATGTTGGCTCTGCTGAGGCTATATAGCCATAGCCTGTTTCTGGGCGGCTTGGCTTAATACCGATGGTCACGATGGCGTTCTTATCGGATGTATAGCTTAATGCCTTGCTGAGCACTCGCTGATACTCCGAGGTATTGATGACCAGGGCATCGGATGGTGTCACCACGATGTTGGCATCAGGATGCTTCTTCTGGATCTTCCAGCAGGCATAAGCTATACATGGAGCTGTATTGCGAGCCTCCGGCTCTGATAATATGTTATCTACTGGCATGTCAGGGATTTGCTCCTTGACTATACTGATGTATTTCTCGTTTGTCACTACCCACATGTTTTCGACAGGACAGATTGGCTTCAATCTATCTACAGTCAATTGAATGAGGGAACGGCCGACACCCATCACATCAATGAACTGCTTTGGGTAATCGGGGGTTGACATTGGCCAGAAGCGGCTACCTACGCCGCCAGCCATGATTATGATTTGTATGTCGTGCATAAATCTTGTTATTTTTACCTCTTAGTCTCCTTAAAGGAAATGTTTTTTTCGAAAACCTACCCGTCCTTCCTTACCGTTAAGGAAGGTATTTTTCTACCTCTCCGTCTCTCCTGCAAGGAGAGCTCCACCTTTCTCTCCAAGCCTCTCTTCCCTCAGGGACGAGAGGATGTAACCGCCCTCCGGTGCTCAGAACCGCTACGCTATAAGGTTGGCGGACCATCAAAGGTCTACGCCAGATTGTGCGGGATGGGACCGCCTTAAACATAACCTTTCTTTTATCATATTGTATTAATGAAGGACACTGCATTTTGTATCTCTATTAGAGATTTAAAAACTCATGAGTATCGACTGTCAAGATGCAACCTTGCAAGGCACTTAATTGCCACCAATCCTCAGTAATTAAGGCTCGATTTCCTTGTAACAACATTATTGTATTCAAAAACAAAAGAGAAGTTTCACTTTGTTCATTATTTAATGTTTCCTTTGGAAGTGGTACACTTTCATCAACACAAAAGTCAGAAAGAAACTTTCGTAACGCTTCTATTCTTAATTCCATATTCCGGTGATCATCTTCTCCAAATTTAAAGATTTTCTCTGCAGACAAGACTTTATGCATTAATAGACTTGGATTGTACATAATAGTATCACAAAAATTCTCAACTATCGCCTTCAAGTATTTGGATATGATAAATTTTCTCCTATATACTTTACCTGTTTGAAAATACCCTTCAGATAAAGTAAGAAATGAAGATAAATCTAAAACAAACTCTGATTTGTCATTAATATACCTGAATCTATCTGGATCAGAAAAAGCTGCAGGTCTTGGACATAATTGGAAATCAGTAAACAACATGAAATAGAAACTTGGCACTAAGTCTGAACTACATGCTGAGGTCATAAGGCATGGTCGCGACTTATAAGCATCCTTCATTTGCTCCTCTATACTTTTGGCTGGACCTTCACTTTTTAAGAAATCTAATAACTGTTGAAGCGTTTCTTCTCCAGATGCACCTTCTCGTATTTTTAAGGGCGTTAATATCTTGTTGCCACCATGCTCCATGACATCCGCTAACGCACGATGTTCAAGAGAAAAATATTTATCAAATATTGCAATTAGCGTTATCTTACGTTTTTCTCCTGCAATACAGACTTCTATAGTTTCATTTTTACGATGACCTATAAGCATTTTCCCCATCTCACTTTTATATGAAACCATCCAGCAGTGGCGACGGTTTTGCTCGTCACTATAAAGAACACATTTTCCTTCTTCTACTTCATCATATTCCTTTCTCGCAATTTCTTGAAGCATAGGAATCGTTACAACCTGTGCATAATATAAACTGTCTAACACAGGGTCGTTCATACGCATTGCATTATTATATAAAATGTCTAATGCTGTTTGAGGATAACCATTCGTGGCAAATATCTTAGCAACAAAAGCAACATTTTCAGGAGTGGAATATAAGTATGTCAATGCTAATGATTCCAACTTCGCTAACTTGGCTTTGTCAGCCAATGCCTGTGTATGAATATAATTGAGAATAATATTCTCATTATCAGGATGCAGCTTAAATAAACGTTCTATAAGCTTAACAGCTTCATCGAAATTAGCCTGCATAATACATTGCGTATATGCTTCGCAAAGGATTTGTTCATTATCTCCTAAGGCTTCAGCTGTTGAGAGACTTTTTACGACATCATTTTCTGTAATAGGATTAGATTGGATAGTTTGGCGCAAATCCTCTTCAAGAATATCATCAAAACATTTAGCCATATACCTCGAAGGAATTCTTTGCATGGCATTCATTGCACCATTAGGAACAGACTTGTTTATCATGCCCAGATATAGGAATTTATCATCCTGCTTTCGGAAAAGTCCCATGCCTGAAGAACCTTTTTCGATAGAAATAGCCTTCATATTTCCGCCTTCTACTGTATCATGTATGCGCCAATACATACCACGATTATTTGTCGGAGTGAATTCCATATAGATTCCATCAGATAAATCACGTGGAAAGCCATAAGCTGCATAAACGTCATTATTGGGATAATTGATATTGCCTGTAAGCAAAACTTTAGTCTTTGCAGAAATCTCATTTTGGGGTTTCTCTATCTCCAACACTGCCCAATCTTGTACTTGATCCACATCGCCAAGACCTATTATGGATAATTCAAACTCAGAGTCATTTGTAAAAACTTTGGCTGACATTTTATGCCAATCAGCAGGTATTGACTCTTCCCCTTTTTCGTTTACCTTACCCAAACAATGGTATGCTGTCAAGAGATAATATCGTTCATGACTTTGAATAATAGTACCCGTACCTTGTAAACCAACACGTCCGTCATCCATCATTCTTAGAGTCTTAGCTGAAATATATTGTAGTGTTGTCTTCATAAAGCAATCTTTGGTAAAGAATTATTCTCGTAATTATCAACTATATTGAACATTTTCTGTTCTTCAGACGACAACATACCGATATTTCGTACTTCTATACTTGATAATGAATAATTGAAATATAACGTTAGTTTATTGTCTTTGGAATAATTTGAATACTTCCATAAATAAGCTAAAGTCATTCTATCAGGATGGTAACTTCCACCTGTTCCTCCATTTGTCGTAAACAAGTATTTTTGACAATCTATCAACTCTAACAATTTCTTTCGTATATTAGCCTTGCTACCATGATGAGAAACTTTCATCAAATCTATATGCAATGGGGTTCCTAATGTCGAATCACTCAAAATAAGTTTTTCCAACGATTTTGTTACTACCATAGGATCTGCATCACCCATGAGAAGGATACATTTCCCTTCGGCACGTAACAAGAATGCTATAGAGGTTGAGTTCATGAACGAAGTTTTGCTTTTGATAACTGAGGCACTCAATTCACCAAGAGATTTTTTTGAGTCTGCAAGGACATGAGAAAACGCTACTTCAGTATCCGTATCTAATTCATCTTGCAGTCCATGCTCTTCTATATATTCCTCGAACTTTTTTTCCAAAGTTTCAAGAATTTTATTTGTCGGCGAAAGTATATCTATGCGATAGTCTTCTGTAACAACAGGAGCAAACATATCTGTTACGTTGTCATCCCATTGACCTATAAATCCATGAGCTTTTAGTTTGTCTAAACAAGTTATAAGACTGAAGGCGTTATCGTAAGCTGTTGTATTTTCTTCATCGTCATAATAAATAAGGTGTGTTCCATTTACCCAAACTTTTCCTATACGATTTGTATGATCGTTCTTATGACGTGAAAAATACTCTAATAATCCAGAAATATGGTCTTCATCATAATGAGTTAGAATCAGTAAATCTATATATTCTAAAGTGTCATAGATATCGGCTATGTCATCAGCAGTCGATGCAGGACCTCCATCTACAACTATGGTGTACTGTCTTACCTTAGCGAAAAACTTAATTATCAAAGCATCACCATGTGCTGCCTTCAGTGGATAAATATACATGACATTCTTATATTTGTAGTATTACATATCTACAACCATTTCTTTACTTCGCCCTTTGCAAAAGTCATCATCCCAAGTCATCAATATAGTGTGATGGGGTTCATGAGAGAATTGTATATAAACTATATCAAAGCTCTGTTGCGGTAGAAGCTTAGGAAAAGGCAAATAATTCTTATCCATAAACAGTTGAATATTAGCTCCTGTATCAGAAGTTATTTTAAATTTTACATTGTAGGCTATAGCCTTACCTCTATTGTAAAATTTAAGTTTATTGTTAGAACCTCTTGGCATCTCCACAACATTAACTTCAATATCTGCTTTCTTACATTCAATTATTTCTTCATCATGTTTCTGAACCTGTTGTTGCTTCAACAACAAATCTAATTTTTTAGCCTTCCTGTCTGTCAAGAAAGATTTCACAAGAGCAATTAATGATAGTCCAACACTTGCCAAGGCAATCCAATTGGAGATTGTAAACTCTTCCATCTTATTTTAATTTAAATCCAGCTTTTTTAAACATACTATTCAAGTCCTTTATTAAATCTTGTTGCACTTTTTGCCTCATATTTTCCACATTGGAACTTATGCTTTGTTGGTTTAACTCAACAATTTCATCATAACCTCCGTAGTAAATGCGATTACATTTCTTGCAAGTAATCACACCAGTTTCCTCGTTCTTATCGAAAAAGTCACCTGAACCACAAGTGGCACAGAGCAATTTTATCTGCTTATTGTAATTCTGTTTCATCTTCTAAATTTTAAAATACTATATAAATGTAATTTTTGAATTATAACAGATAGAACGTATATCACCATTACAGCGTCCCCACTATTTTACAAGCAGTTACACACATAACAATTTTGAAAAAAGTGATTATTGTATCGTTTTGCAGAAGATAAACTGCACTCGGCAATTTGAAAGCCAGCTTTCATTGCGCTCGTTTACATTATCTTTTAGGGTGAAGGATTGCTAAGCACACTCCTTCACCTCATCTGTTTTATCAACATAGTAACATGTGGGGCAACCTTCTCTTCAAACTCTCGCTCGCTGAAATTGTCGAATTTGGTATCAGGGATAGCATATGGGGCACTTTTGCCTGGTTCCGAAAGCATCTTATAAACATCGGAGCGGAAGCGGATTTCATTAAGATTTTTGTCCTCAACTCTCACAAAGACAAAGGTGGCAAGAAAACAGCCTCACGGACAACACGTTTACCTCGAATGTTTATCATGATACGTCTTTCCAAAGTGCGTCGGATCGGCTGCTACAAAACCATTTTCAGCTACATATCCTTCACTTTTTGCCATGGCTTCGCCG
>ERZ840096.300-NODE-300-length-79204-cov-8.803800_pt1 | contig 79204 bp, 68 predicted proteins | sample MGYA00519878_ERZ840096 | MGnify/ENA primary metagenome ERZ840096 (study PRJEB31850, sample SAMEA3708865) | human gut metagenome | biome: human gut; feature: human-associated habitat; material: faeces | place: China | collected 2014 ...
CGCCTGGATCAATGATTATTCCTTTTCTTAAGCACATCACAAAGATACGAAATCAGGAAGCGAAAGTCAAGTGTTTTGTTACTTTTTTTGCAACAGAATGCCATTTTTTTTCAGTGTCCGGGATGAGGTTCCGCATTCTTCCTCATCCACTCCAACGTAGGTTCGTACTCCCCTATCCGGGTGAGGCTGGGGTTGTGTCCGAAATAGACGTCACCGGTCTCGCCGTTGCGGTGCTTCGCCACGATGGCCATGCCCAACCCTTCGGAGGAATATTTGCTTTTGCGTTCCGTAGGCAGTCCGTAGAGGGCGGGACGATAGAGCAGCATGACGATGTCGGCATCCTGTTCGATGGCGCCGCTCTCGCGCAGGTCGCTCAGTGCCGGACGCTTGTCGGCACGCAACTCGCATTCCCGGTTCAGCTGGCAGAGCAGGATGACGGGGATGTCGAGCTCTTTGGCTATCAGTTTGGCGCCCCGGCTTGCTTCCGCCACTTCCTGTTCACGGTTACGGTTCTTCTGGTCGGACTTCACGTCACAAAGTTGCAGGTAGTCAATGATAAGCAGGTCACACAAACCCTTGCTTTTCTGCAATATGGCGGTAGAGCGGATACTGCTCATGTTCCGCTTGGGGTTGTCATCCACCCGGATGGGAAGCCGCGACAGTTCGCGCGCCGCCTCGATTATCTCCCGGCGTTCCTGTTCGGTCAGCTGCCCGGTCTTCAGATCGGTGGCACCGACGGTACCGGTTTGTGCGCAGAGCCACCGGTCTCCCAGCCTTTCTCCTTGCATTTCAAGGCTGTTGACCAACACATGCTTTCCGGCCCGTCCGGCTATCAGCGCCAAGTGCAACGCAAATGCCGTCTTCCCTACCGAGGGGCGGGCGGCGATGACAATCAAGTCACCCTTTTGCCATCCCGCCGTCAGTTTGTCCAGCGACAGCAACCCTGTGGGTATGCCGGTGATGCCGCCACTATTGTTCGCCATCCGGTCTTCCAGTTGCTTCAAAGTATCCTGCATCAGCCGGTCCATTCCACGCAGGCAACTGCCGAACACGCTTTCGTTGTCCAGCCTCCCGGCGAGACGGTTCAGCCCCATCAGCACTTCGTCCAGGTCGATGGTTTCATCGGCGGCGGAGGCAAGCAGCGCATGCATGCCCCGAATCATCTCGCGCCTCACGTGCATCCGGCTCAGGATAAGGGCGTGGGTTTCCAGATGGGCGGAGGATGCCACGCAGCCTGCCAGCCGGGCCAGTTCGTAGGCTCCGCCCACTTCTTCGAGCGTGCCGCGCAAGGCAAGTTCCGCACGTGCGGTAATGATGTCGATGACCTTGCCCGCCCGATGCATGGACTGCAGGGCGGCATAGATTTCGCTGTATTTCGCTTCGTAAAACATTTCGGGACGTAGCTTGTCCCCTACAAGTACCATGGCGGTAGTCTCCGCCAGACATGCGCCGAGAACTACGGCTTCAAGATCGGAATCATGGGGATTCAGTATTTCAGACATAAGATTTATTTTTTCAGATTTATTCTACCTCAGTTTACAAACTCATTCTCAAAAATTTTATACTCCAGATACTTGGCTGCCTGATAGCAGAAGTTCGTATTGTTCAGACTGAAGTAGTAGGGGTCCACCTTGTCGTAAGCCTGCTTCCTTTCTCCGGTGGAGAGTTTTTTCCACAGGCCCGCCATGCGTCCGCTGTTCTCTGCCGGCAGTTGGGTCACTTCGCTGTAATGGGCGATGAAGTCTTGCAGCGACTCGGTGAAGGCGTCCTTGAGCTTCTTCGCAGGGGCGGTTCCCGGTTCTTTCTTCCCTGCCCGCCATCCGGTCCAGGCGTCATAGGCGAGGATGCGGATGTGGGTAGGCAAGTTGCCGGGCACCTGTTCTATCAGTCCCTCCGCCAAAATACGTTCAAAGAAGCGTCGGGTACGTCCGCGGCTCCATCCCAAGATGTCCGCCCAGCCTTTGCAGGAAATCAGCGACTCCCCCCTTTGGCAAATCACCTCGTCCTTGCCGCAACAAGTCTTCTCGCTTTTGTAGTTTACGTGTACCAGCACTCGCAGAAACGCTTCCTCGTCGGTCAGCGCCGCGCCTTGTTTGCCATACACTTCCATCAGCAATGCCCGCGAAACCATGACATAACCGCTATTCAACAAATTGATTTTCATAGGTTTAAATGTATTTTCTTTTTGAATATTTTTTTGCGCCACTTTTTGGACACGCTTTGCGCCATAGTTTTGCGCTGTGGCACAGCGTTTTATAAAAGTTTTGCGCCACCCTTTGCGCCACCAAACGGACACAACATAACTAATAAGAAGATAAGATATACTATCCGTATATCTAGGGGGAAACGAATCAAGAAGATTGATCTTGGGGAAAATAACCGGGAGAGAAGAAAGGAAAGCGGAACGCATGATGCGTTGCCCCTAAACGGACGATGCGTCCGGGTAAAACGCATGATGCGTTCAAACCCGGCAGATGATGTGTTTTTTCTATTTGCATAACTCTATGGTTTGTAGTTCGAAATTTATGCAAAGGTAAGGGACGGACGCAGCGCCATCAAAATAAAAACTTACACGGGCAAAGAGGTAAGAAACGATATTCCAGACGGGTAGAGGACTTTAAGTGCAAGAATTCAACCGAACTTATTCTACGCTTTCATCGGATTGTTCTTTCCATGGTTCTTTTGTTCTTATGCCCACAAAGACTTCAAACTTTATGTACATACAACAAGTCCTCTATCAGCAGGTCGAGCTCCGGAGCGCTGATACACCCTTCATGGTAGTGGAAGTAGTGGCTCAAGATGGAACGCACCTGCCTGACCCGGCATTCCACGGTATAGCCGTGCCACATCACCACCTTGGCGTCGAGCGCGCAGCGAATGACGCCCACATAGGGAGTGATGGCTCGGCGTACATCGTCGCCGGGACGGAGCTGTATCTTTTCGTCGGGGAGGATGATAGTGACTTCGGGATGGTAGGAACGCACCACACGCAGGGCATCGGTCCAACGAGTTTTCGGCGTCAGGACGTCACGGGGAGTTTTTTTCTTTTTTTCTGAAGATTCCATGTTACTATGTTTATATAAATTGATAATAAAGGCTAATCGGCAGCTTTCATTCACTCTCAAAGAGCGCCGTCCTTAAATACCGTTCGACCCGCTCCACAGGGGCATCCTTCAACAACACCCGCTTGTCCGCGTCGAGCAAGTAGAGTGTGGGAATCGCCCTCAGGTCGTAGAGCCGGCGGGCGGTGACGGCCTGCGAGGCGTCGTGCACATTGAGCATGCAGGACGGGTAGGACGCGGACTTCCACAAGGCAACGTCCTCGTCGGGATAGACCGCCAGAATGACGAGCCTCGGACGGGGCCGCTTTCGGGAAGCAAGCCCGGAAAGGAGTTCCGAAGCGGCTATATACTCCTTCAGCCGCCGGCATTCCTCACAGTCGGGACTGTTGAAGAACAGCAGGGTATAGTCCGCCGACAAGCGCGAAAGACGTCCCCTGCTCCCGTTGGTACGCGTATAGACAAAGTCGGAAGCCACTTCGCCCGGACGGTTTTTCAGAGCCATTTCCAGTTGATAGGCGGGACGCACCTTCCCTATGTCGCCCAGGCGGGAGGAAGCCATGATCTGCCGCAGTACCGGTATGTAATATTCCTCGTTGCGGAACGGAGAGTTCGGATTGTAAAGATACTTCTCCGCCAGCCCCATAAAATGGGCGTACATGGAACTGTCCGCCGAAGCGGAGTCCATCATCGCGACCAAGGAGCTATGCGCAGCGCCCGGCGAGACCCGCGGCAGCAGATCCAGAAAGTCGGCCAACGCCTGCTCGGTCACCTCGGGACGGGAAATCAATGCCGTGTCCCGGAAGTTGAAATTCTCCCAGTAGCGGGCTACCAGGTACTCCGCACGCTTCTGCGGGGTGGCAAGCACGCCCGGAACGGCAGGCAGAGAGAAGACCTGCGGGGATTCCGGATGTCCGCTTGCCTGTTCTTTCGCATCCCTGCCGGTACACCCTGCCGCCAGGAACAAGAACGAGCACAGAATATATAGATTGCGATATAAAAGCATACTGTTTCTAATTTTCAAAACGGCTACGCCGTAAATGGTTAAACGGTCAATCCACCTGCGGCATCACAACTCCCGGATGCAACGCACCTTATAAGTAGAGTTCTTACCAGAAAAATACGAATAGAGGTGAGTAATAGAAGTTTCAAAATACAAAACCGCGGCAACGTTCTCAGAATACTCGGTAGCACTCCAATATCTCTCTGGGGTATTTGGTGAGAACTCTGTAAACCCCTCTTGAGTTCGAGCTTCCAGGTCCCATCTCAGGATGTGGATTAACTGCAATTCCCGTTGCGTAGGTAACCGCCAACCTGTACCATCAAGATTCAAATCTTTACACAGATTCACCGCATCAACCCACTTAAGCCTACCACCATGTTGATCACTCTTATCATTGGTATTATCCACCTTCGATACCTCAAACTTGTAATACACCTTCTCATTACTAACTTGTGATCCGATATTACTTGCATTGTTACTTCCCTTTACCCAAGTCGTGCCATCGGTTCCCGTTGCTTTGTTTTCGGTTGTTATATTCCGCAACGCCGAGGCATCAACAATCACTTTATTCCCCTCCACAATAACCTTCTGGGCATAACAGTTTACGGTCATCAGACAACCTGCAACAAACAACGCTAATGTTAGATTCCGTTTCATAACTCTTTTCTTTTTATGATTTTTCTCCATTATACTTTCATTCCACTATAACTCTTCCACTACTCCATGACAATCCCTGCCATCATTTATTTGCGGCATTACAACTCCCTAACGCAACGCACAGAATACCTATTATGGTCAAATTCATAGTGCGATCCACCATCCATGAAGTCGAAGTAATGGTTGGCATCAGCATACATCTCGCTAACGCTCCAATAACGCGAATCAAGATTGAAATTATCTTGCAGCCCCCCAATCCATGCCATCAGCAACTGTTCTGCTGCCGGCATATACCAATGAGCCTCAGACTCGTCGATAATTCCGTCACCGTTCACATCGCGGTTCTTCTCATGACAATATCGTGCCGCCGAACTTTTGTAAATGGGATGATAGATCAACCCTCTCGCATCAGGATAGTAATAAGGAGCCCCGGAATTTGTTCCGGTGTAAGCAGGAATCGGTTTTACGCCTCCCGTCTTATTGTTTCCATACATGGGCCTGTATGAGCCCTCCCCCTTTCCGAAGCCTAGGGGTTCGCTGTTTACGCCCCGTTTCACATCTACATATACCGCATTTGCCGTTTGAAACTTCCCATTGCGATAACAATCCGGTTTTCTATCGGGCCCCATAATACCATCGCCATAGAGCGTATATTCGGAAAAACCCGCCTGCATAGGACCAATGCGCTGTAAATCCGGATCTATCCCCGGATTCAAGGCCAAGCCAGCCTCTTCCGTATTCTCGAATACAAACAGCTCCTTGATATCGGAGGGCGTTCCGTCTTCCTTGAGAATAGTCAAGCCCGCATCGGGATTATTAGAATCAAAAGCCTCGATATATCCATCCTGGCTGATATCGAATATCCTTATCTCAGGATTGGAAGTATGCAGGTTTCCGTCTTTGTAAAATGTAAAGCGTACCTTCGCCTTGCGCGGATTTCCCCTTGCTTGAAGGAACTCGTCAGCATACACGTACAAGGTATGGTTGGTGACCGCCGCAGCGTTGTCAAAAGGAATGCCGGTAATCTTGTAGCACATGCGGTAGGTGGCATCGCCAAAGGCCATCTCGTTGTCGTCGTCATCCTTAACGGTCGCCGCTATATCGTGATGGGCCGTCCACCATTTTTGGGCATTGGACAACGTCTTTCTCACGCTTGAGTGCGGAATGTAGCGCCCTCTCACAAACCCGCTCGTTGGATTGGCATCCTGCTGCCACTTGGCGTTTTCGCCCGTCTGCTTCACCTGGTGGAACATCAGGTTCAGCGGTGAAATCTTGAGCCACGTGGCCGTGAATCCCTGGTCATTGTACGTTCTTCCCGCCTCGTCCTGAATCTCCATGGTGACTACTCCTTGGGGAGCATGGATGCGCATGGGACGGAAGTCGGGATGCGAATCCATCGTGAGGTTATCACCGTGATCCACGGCAAAGTCCCCGTTCTCGTACTCGATGCTTGAATCCACAGCGATGTCGTCGAGCCCCTTCACCGTGACGGTAAAGGTGTAATGGTTGCCTCGCTCGATGTCATAGTTGCCGTGGTTGTCACTTCCCAGATAGATGTATGCCTTGATCTGCCTGGTGCCCGCCGACGTTTCGTGCATCGCCCGGATAAGGACGGCGGTGGCACGATCGGGCTTGAACCACCCCTTGCCGCGGTGGTCGGTGTCCGTATAGTCCATGCCGGGGTATCGGTCGATAGGAAGACCTCTATTGATCCGTCCGCCCCGTCTGTTCTCGAAAAGATAAAGCCCTTGTGTTAATGTTTTCTTTCCGTCCTGCTCCGTGGTTTCGGTTTCGAACGGATAGTCCGCACCGGTGGTAAGCCAATGGCCGGGCTCGGAAACCTTCACGGCATCTCCGGAATCGCTCGGCGTCTTCTCCCTGTGAAACACGAAGTTCCGTTTGGGGGCATCTACCACGTCCCATCCCAGAATCGTCACCTTCTGGTCGACAGGAGTCGCATCTTTGACAATCAGCGTGAGTTTGGCGGTCATGAAGTGCAGCTGCATGTCTATCTTCCCGGAATTCTGTCCGGGACGTATAACCACGTTCTCCTTCACGTCCGTCATCATCAGCGGACGGGTCTTGTTGAGCCCGAAGTCCAGGTCTTCCGCCGTCACGACAATATCCCTCAGCCTTTGGTAAGTGTTGACTGCCGTAAGCTGTTCGCCCATCGCCGCATCGTGGGTGTTCGCCACGATGCAGATCCTCATTCCGCTGCCCGAGTAGGTCTTGACGTCCAGCGAAAGGGGCAAGTTTCCGGAGGCATTGAGCCTCTCGTGTCTCTGGTTGGTGACGATGTTGTCCTGCGCGTCGAAAATCAGCACGTGCAGGTTTTCAATCTTGTTTTCCACGTCGTCCGGCGCCACCCTTGTCCGGGCACGGCTGCCCATCGCCGCCATGCCCATCTTCAGGCTTACCAAGGCCGGCTCTCCCTCCGGCACGTTCCCGTTCGGTGAAACAAACTCATCTTTCACGCAACCCGAAAAAAGGAGCGCACTGAGGAACAGAATTAATGCTATATTTTTCATTCACTTTCAGTTTTATGTTAAAACTCTTTCCAAATCTCTTTTTTGCCCCATTCCGAAACGATCATATCCACGCTGATGTCCCCTCTGAAGTCTATGAGGACATTGAGCAGCCGTCCCGTCTCCACCCGCAGGGGATTGCCCTTGCTGTCGGAGATGACGGTGGTCATCAGCACGTCCCGGTGGTAGATGTCTATACGAATGTCGTGCTCCGGGGGGAAAACATGGAAGATGGAGCTGACGAAGTCGTCGTTGGCGTCGAATGCCGCTTCGGGGCTGTAGCACACCTCCGAGCCGTTGGGCTTGCCGTAGAAGTCGAGCTTGTCGGTGCTCTTGCGGAGCACGTAGCGGAACTCGCCTTCACCGCTGCCCGCATATTGCCTGAGGTGCCGCGCCGTGATGGCTACACTGCCGGTCATGCGGCGCATGGGAAGCTCCTCCACCGAAGTATCGCCGGAGCTTATATCAATGATTCCGTGCAGCAGGTCATCGGGCGAGCCTGCCACGGGTAAGGATGTCCGGGTATGGATCAGGGAAACGAAAGCCGTCTCCAGGTGGTCGCCTTGTCGCAACGCGGGCATCGTCTGATGTCCCTGTCCTCCGTTTCCCCAGGCAACCAGCGTCAGGGATTCATGGCCGGGGAAGTCCGCCGTCACGGTCTCGTTGACGCGGATGTCCTGCGTCCCGAGAAACAATTTGTTCTTGTCGAAGATATAGAGCGTGACGTCTTTCACGACGTCGGGGCCCAAGGGACGGTTGTCCGCATCGTAAGCCCTTACCTGCAAGGAAAAGGCAGGCTTTTCGCATTGCGAGAGGTCGTCCTTGATACAACTCGCAGATACAAATGCCATAAACAACAGTAAAGGCACTATTTGCAAGCAGCTATGGAATTTGTTCTTCTGCATGATTCTTGTCTTTTTTAATGATATAAACGGGACACGGGATAAGGAGCCGTATCCGAAAAAAAGGAAACCGGAAAAGAAACAGAAGGGGAAAGGGAAACAGTTCACCCCGCCCCTCCTGTTCCATGGAAATTATCGCTTAGCCGTAGTCATCAAGATTTAGTTGAACTCTTTGCCTACGGTTACGGGATTCCATTTAGCTTGTTCGATAGTTACCGTTACGTCACCGCTTACCAACGGTTGTTCAGGATCGACAGTACCGTTACCACCACCGGCTGCAACGTTACCCGTCAGTGTCAGAGTTATTTCATAAGAGTAACCGGGAGCGAAAGTGGAAGCTTCAGGCTTGATTGCACCCGCATCAAGTTTGGAGAAGGCGATGGGATAGTAAACAGTGGATGCTCCTCCATTCTTCTCCGTACGCGTAGCCTGGATGGCGAGGATCGTGGGCTGAGTGGAACTTGCGTTGCCGAAAGCGTAGAAATGAACACCGTTTGCCGCATAAGGTTCTCTAAGGAATGAAGCCCCTACTTTATTTGAGGGATCGAGATAGCTGGTAATACCGTTGAAGAAGTTGGTCTGGGTTGTCTTATCGGCAGCGAAGAACTTAGCGTCTCCACCGGCATTCAGCAGGACGATACTATCGTTCTTGATATAAATAGCACCGCCCGAGTCATTGCCGATTCTCCGGTCATCTACAATCACTGTAACTTTGGCGGCAAGAAAACTCAGCTTTACCTCAGCCTTACCCGTAACCGTACCCGTATTTTCCGTAAACGTCACGGTGCCTGTTCCCTCCATCCATACATTATCGCTTGTCTGTGTGGATTCACTGTGAGGAGGAGCTGTTCCTTCCTTACTCAAGCTCTTTACAACTTTCGCAATCTGCCCCTTGTTGACTACACCTTCAAAACCGCTACCGGTCAATCCGCCCACATTGGCCACGACATACACTTCGGTGGCGGCGGTAGTGGTGGTGAGTCGGTCGGGACCGGTGCTCGCTGATTTGTCTACCTCATGCTTCGTCACCAACTCTCCCTGCCCATTGAAGAAGAAGGCGATGTAATTGTTTATCTGGGTATCCGTGTCTGTTGATCCGGTTGCCCGGGTACCGGCACTCTCCTCGCCTTTGAGGTTCAAGGTCACGTTGGCCTTTTCGCCGGCCACGGGCAGGTTCATGGACTCCTCCTGCGTACAGGAGAACATCGTCAGGGCCGCAAGGGCCATCGCACAAAAATTAATTTTCTTCATGTTTTCTACTTGTTTTTAAGTTAATAATTAATTGAGGATGAAATATAGTTTGTTTAAAAATTCACGTCCGTTCGTCACCGCTCTCTTTGCAGCAGTTCAAGGGCACGTTCCAGGTTCTTTCCCGCTTCGGCGTCCCCCGCCTCCGCTCCTTTGCGGAACAGGGCTGCCGCCTCGTCCGTATGCCCGCCCTCCATGCGGATGATTCCGCGAAGGTTGTCCGCCTTGTAGTAGGTATTGCCCTCCAGCGCCCTTTCGGCTTCGGCGTACTTCTTTTGCCGCAACAGGTCAACCGCCTTGTTGAACGATACCAGCCGGGGATCGGGCTGCGACTCGTAGAAGACCTTAATGTAACCCGCATTGCGCAGTTTGGGGAAGAAATGCTCCTTCATGTAGCGGTAAGGCTTGCCGTGGTTCAGCTTCATGAGCATTCCCAGCCGTCCCATGTTCTTCGAAACATCCCACACCGGAACCGTATCGATGATTTCCACAATCTGCCGTTTCTCGGGCATGTCGCTTTCCATGACCAGCTTGCGCAGGCCGCTCCACGACACACCGTCGTTGTTCACCTCAAAGAAGGAGGCGTCCAGCTCCGTACGTCCGGCCAGGTAGGCCACCAGCGAGCGTCCCCGTTCTCCGGCGATACGCTCGTTCAGCACCTTGGTACCGTCCGGCGAGGCAGAGCCCATCACCAGAATCTTCGCCACACGGGAATCCTTGGAAGCGGCGATCTTGCCGAGCACCGACAGCAGATGGTCCAGCCGTGCGCCGTTGCCCTCATAGTCCGGAAGGATACCGGAGCTGCCCACGGGGAAATAAACCACCAGCGTGGCCTCCTCCCTGTAACGGGCAATGTCTTCCTGGCCGCCTATGCTGCCGCTCCACTCCGCCAGGAAGCTGTTTTCCTCCGCCAGCTTGTTTGCCACGGGCACCGCAGACTCCGGCTGCACCGGTTCCGGCACGAACAGTTCCGCAGGGGTGGCAAGCGCCATGTCCCCGGCAAGGGTGAGAGGGGCAAGCGTCCGTTCATCGCAACATCCACGGTTCACCGCCTCCAGCTGCAGGGAGGCGCCTTCCATCCATTCCTTATAGGGAAGAGCGTGGGTATAGGCCACTTCCTCGCCACCCCTGTGAAAGGTTCCGGAAAGGCTTCCCGTATCCCTCCACTCCTGAATCTGCGCCGTGCGGCTGCCGTAGCGGACGGGGGGCAGTGCTTCCCGCACCCCGTCCTTGCCGCACAACACCGGTGTTATCCCTAAAACATATTCTTTTTTCAGCCCGGTGGCGTTCAGCCTGAACGAGACGCGCACGCTGTCACCCTCACGGGAAACCTCCGTCCCGACCGCGCTTACCTTAATCTGATCCTTGGCGTGCAGGACACCCGCCTGCATCAGCAGAAAACCGCCCAATAGTATGTGGTATTTCATATCCTTGCCTCCTGTGTGATTACTTGATGATATAAATAAGAGAAACGCCCGCCTTGGTAGGCCCGAAATAGTTCTTCTTGCCCTCGCCCAGCCTGTCGCCGCAGGTCTTGCATTCGAAGCGGTCGTAGTCCAGGCGGAGATATCCCAGCCCCAACGTGGCTTCCAGGTTCCAGCGCCGTCCCAGTATCCAGCTGTATCCGTATGAGAGGCCGGCACCCGCCGCCCATCCTTCGTAGCGTTTGCTTCCCAGCCCGGACTGCGATGGCTTGATGCCCAACGGAAGCATGCCTCCGAAGTTATATTCGCCGCCCAGCAGGTGCGCCCCGAAGAAATGTCCCGAAAAACTGCGGCATGTCCAGTAGCGGACTTCCGGCTGAAGCATCCACAGCTTCATCTTCTTGTTATCGGCGTAGCTCCACGGGTTATAGCTGCCCGACACGTCCAGCGTCCAGCGGGACGACAAGCCAAACTCCAGTCCCAAGTTCAGCGTGGAAGTGGCGTCATACAGCAGGTTGCTCTTTACAGAAAGCTTCTGCGCGCAAGCGGAACCCGAAAGGGAAGCCAGCAGGACTATCATAGCAATTGTCACATTCTTTCGCATAATAAAAGCATTTATTTATTCGTATTTTTTTCAACTCTTTTTTTAACTAAATCTCTGTTCTCGTTTTCACATTTTTCATCTGTCTATATAAAACAGATGAATAGTATGCCAATATCCTATATATCAATACAATAGCAATATAACAATGATTCAGTGTCATAAAAATGAAATAATTTAGCTGTTAAAAAACGGTATAATATCAATATTAATAACTATATTCACGCACCATAATACGACAGATTATCTGTCAGAAAAGATTCTAGCAAACTTGTAAAACTTCAATAATTCACATCATTGATTTATGAAACATAAACTGAAACATGGGGCAACAAACCCGATTATTAACCTTAAATTAAATGTATGATATGGAACTCTGTTATCTTAAAGAACACACCTCCTGCGTGAACTACAAAAGTCAGAAATACGACGGGTTCTCACTGGCGAATGCCTCGGAAGGGGAAGTCTTCGACAACCAGAAGGAGGAAACAAAGGGAAACCATCTGATATTCATCCTATCGGGGGAAGTATGCATCACCAGGGACGGCCGGGACAAAGTGACGGCAAGGGCGGGGGAATTCATCTTCATCCCCGTCTCCTCCCATTACACCGGAAAGGTGATCCGCCCGGGAAAGTATATCAACCTCACCTTTTTCCACGACAGCATCTCGCTGTGCGACAAGCACATGCTGAGCAGCTACATAAGGGAGAGACCGGAGACGCCTTTCCGCTTCACTCCCCTTCCCGTGCGTGAACCCTTAGATCTCTTCCTGCAATCCATGGAGATATACCTGCAGGCGGACGTCAACTGTAGGCATCTGCATGAACTCAAGGAAAGGGAGCTGTTCATCATCCTAAGAACCGCCTATGCAAAGAGCGAAATCGTGAACCTGTTCCAACCCATTATGGGGACGGACGTTGACTTCAAGGCGGCGGTCTTGCAGCACAAGGACAAGGTGAACAGCAAGAAGGAGCTCACGAGGCTGCTGGGCATGAGTGAATCGGACCTGCAGAGAAAATTCAGGCAGGAGTTCGACGAACCCGTCTATGCCTGGTTACAGAAACAAAAGAACCAGCGGATACTCGCCAGGCTCGCATACGATTCCGTCACGATAAAGGAGGTTGTACACGAATTCGAGTTCTCCTCGGCGGCAAGTTTCAACAGGTATTGCAAGAGCCATTTCGGATGCACACCTACCGAATTGAAGAAAAAGATAAAGGGGAAGAACGGCCGTTTACCCTGATAAACAGCTACATATAAAAGACGATAAACGATTGGCTGATTTGGATAACTAAGTATTCCAAATCAGCCTTTATCTTTGCACCATCAAATGAAACGAGAACCTTTTAATAGAATATTTAAGTATAGTGTCTTGATTAATTAAGCGAGTTTTCAGTTTTTCATCTGTTTTATATAGACAGATGAAAACTCTCCCCCTCCTTTTTCATACAGTCATTCACTGCTGCGGCTACGTTTTCATTGACCCGGTTCATGGTGTCGTTCGTAAACGAATCCAGATAGATACGTGTGGTTTTCTCCGAAGTGTGCCCCAGTCCCTCACTGATAATGGATACCGGAACTCCCTCATTCTTAGCGATAGTGGCCCATGAATGGCGGGCCACATAGGTGGTGAGCGGCGTAGCGATGTGTAGCAGTTCCCCCAACCGCTTGAGGTAGCGGTTTATCATCCCCAAGGAATACCGGTACTGCGTGTAAACCGTACGTGAGGACGCCACGTCGATACATGGGAAAAGGTACGGGCTCCGAGACCTGTACTTCTCAATAATTTCGTACATGCAGGGAAGCATGCCCACCTGCAGGCGTTGTCCGGTTTTATTACGCTCATAAAAGAGAGTACCATTGACTATACAGTCACGCCTAAGGTGAATGACATCCACGAACGACATGCCACGGCAATAAAAACTGAACATGAACAAATCACGCGCCTCTTCCATCCGCGGATGCCGCCGCAAATCGACCCGGGCAATGCGTGCTATCTCCTCCTTGGTAAGCGCACGCTTCAACGTCTCCTGAACACGAAAGTTCAAATCGGCAAAAGGATTGCCTTCCCTCACTTCCACTCCCTGCTTACGTGCCTTGTTATATACAGCCCTGAAGCAGCTCAGATACATGCCGACCGTGTTTTCCGAGATTCTACGGGTACGCAGATAGTGCATGTAGTCCGTCACAAAAGCATAGTCAACCTCCTTGAACCTCAGCTTTCCAAGGGCACAGAAGCGTCGCAGGGAATTCAGCCCGCTGACATACGCCTCCGCAGTACCCGACTTCCCCTCTCCGCGCAACTCCTCTATACATTGCAGCATGAATACCTCTACGTACTGGCTACACCGGTTCTTGTGATGCTTCTGCATCAGACGTTCCAGACTGAACCCCGGCTCGGCCCTTTCCAAAAAAAGCCCCGCCTTGAGCAAGTTGCCCTTTTCCTCCTTGATAAGGCGGTTGATGCATCCCAGGTCTTTCCGCTTCAACGGCCCTTCCGGAGAAAACACCACCCGCTCCTTGTCCGGCAGGAAATTGGACCGATGGAGGCGCCATCCCAAAGAATACTCTTTCTTCCTGCGACGATACAACACACGGATGCCCAGCGAATAGATGCCTTCTTCGCTTGCCTTGCAAGAATTTAAAACAACACGGATACTCAGCTTATTCTTTTTGTTTCGCAGATCCATCTGGAGATCTTACTCCTTTGCCTCCTCTTGCGGGATACGTATAGACGTATAAAGTTCAATGACCGCCGCCACTGTCAAAGAGACAATCCACTCGTTGCCATGCGTAAAGAGCATGAACGCACCGGTCAGCACCAACAGAAGCGCGGCGAATATCTGCTGGCGGCGCAAACGTTTGACATTGGGAGCCTGGCTCTTGGACGGGGAGTTTATCTGCGCCAGTGCAACCAGAGTGGCACCGACAGTATATATATAGGGGGCAAGCTGCCAGCCCGTAATATAAACGGCTGCTCCTGCCAAGACCATTACGGCTCCTACAGTGAAAAGGGCGGGTATCAATTGTTTCATTCTTCTATATCTCCTTCAAATACATAAATGTCCTCATTGGGCTTCTTCATCAGATATTTCTCGCGGGCAATCCGCTCAATAGCTCCGGAATCGGCGACAAGCTCATTCAAGCGTTCCGTATTCTCCTCATACTCTTTGCGATACCGCTCTATCTCTCCGCGCAAACGGTTCTCTTCCCGTGCATATCCCAAACGGCGCACCATGCTGTTTTCATCCAGAAAACCAACAATCACCGCAAACAGCACAAGCGTGATAAGATACTTATGCTTGCGGAAAAAAGACCAAAGAAAAGCAAGTTTATCCATGTTGCTTATTAATTAATGATTATCGACGGATGGCTGCGTCCACTCACCTCTAATCCGAATTTCTTTGAGCACAAAGATAAGAGGAATAACCGAGACTTTTCTTTTTTTTGCTTACATTTGCACAAAAAGCAAATCGACTACGCTCTGACACAAGAATATAACGTGCTTACAAGAAAAATGCAGCCATTAAAATAAAGAAAGGAATGAATATGAATATAGGACGCAAACTCCCTATCGGGATACAGACTTTCGAAAAGATCAGAGAAGGAGACTATATATATGTAGATAAGACTGAATTGGTATGGAAGATGGCCGCTACCGCTACCCCCTACTTCCTCAGCCGTCCCCGACGTTTTGGCAAAAGCTTGTTGCTCTCTACTTTCGAGGCTTACTTCGAGGGAAAGAAAGAACTGTTCAAAGGTCTTGCCATAGAACAGCTAGAACAGGAATGGAAGAAATATCCCGTGCTGCATCTGGACTTGAATGCAGAAAAGTATGATTCACCCGAACGACTGGACGATATACTCAGCCGCCAATTGACCCAATGGGAACTCCGGTACGATAAAGGACCGGACGAAAACACCTTAGCGGGACGCTTCTCCGGCATCATCCGCCGCGCCAGCCAGCAAGCAGGCTGCGGCGTAGTAGTGCTGGTGGACGAATATGACAAGCCCCTGCTGCAAGCCTTGGGAAACGACGACTTGATGGAAGAGTACCGCAAAACCTTGAAAGCCTTCTATGGCGTACTGAAAAGTGCCGACCGCTACCTGCGCTTTGCCTTCCTCACCGGAGTGACGAAGTTTTCGCAAGTAAGCGTGTTCAGTGACCTGAACCAGTTGCAGGACATCAGCATGAACTATTACTATTCGGCGATATGCGGCATTACAAAAGATGAACTGCAAACCTATTTTATACCCGAAATAGAACGGTTTGCCGAAATAAACGATTTGACATTTACAGAAACTGTAGATAAACTGACGAAGAACTACGACGGCTATCATTTTCATCCGAAAGGAGAAGGTATGTTCAATCCGTTCAGCATATTGAACGCATTCAGCAGTATGGAGTTCGGCAGTTATTGGTTCCAGACCGGTACTCCCACCTTCCTGGTACAGATGTTACAAGATACGGATTACGACCTGCGCACCCTGCTCGACGGCATAGAAGCTCCGGCTTCCATGTTCACCGAGTATCGCGTGGATTCCAACAATCCCATTCCGCTGATTTACCAAAGCGGCTACTTGACGATAAAGGATTATGACCAGCGCTTTAGCAATTATCTGCTGGAATTTCCCAATGACGAGGTGCGCTACGGATTCATCAATTTTCTGGTACCTTTCTATACACCAATGACAAATAATGACCAAGGATTTTATATAGGCAAGTTTGTCCACGAGTTGGAAAGAGGTGATTACAACGCCTTCCTCACCCGCCTGCAAGCCTTTTTTGCAGACTTCCCCTACGAACTGAACGACAAGACCGAACGCCATTATCAAGTAGTGTTCTATCTCGTCTTCAAACTGATGGAGCAGTTCACCGAAGCTGAAGTGCGCAGTGCCAAAGGTCGGGCGGATGCGGTAGTGAAAACTCCGAAGTATATCTATGTCTTCGAGTTCAAGCTGCATGACACGGCCGAAAACGCATTGAAGCAGATTGATGAAAAAGGCTATCTGATACCTTATCAGGCTGACGGGCAAGAGCTTCTAAAGATTGGGGTAGAATTTAGCCAGGAAGAACGAAACATCAGCCGATGGGTGACTGAATAAACAACTCTATCCCCACCCGTAAACAGCGGAAAGCGGCAAGGAGACGAAAACATAGAGGGGCTGGGAAAAAGAGAGAAATATGCAAGTTTCAATATCCAAATAAGAGGAATAACCGGGACTTTTCTTTTTTTTTGCTTACATTTGCACAAAAAGCGAAGCGACCACGCTCTGACAAGAACATCTTGAATATGGAAAATTATATTGTATCAGCACGAAAATATCGTCCCTCGACCTTCGAGTCGGTGGTAGGACAACGCGCCCTGACCACCACCTTGAAGAATGCCATCGCTACCGGAAAACTGGCACATGCTTATCTTTTCTGTGGACCGCGTGGCGTTGGAAAAACCACTTGCGCACGCATCTTTGCCAAGACCATCAACTGCATGAACCCGACCGCCGACGGCGAAGCATGTAACCAATGCGAATCGTGCACCGCTTTCAACGAGCAACGTTCATACAATATCCACGAATTGGATGCCGCCTCCAACAACTCGGTCGACGATATCCGCCAACTGGTGGAACAGGTACGCATTCCACCACAGATCGGCAAATACAAAGTATACATCATTGACGAGGTACACATGTTGTCCGCCTCTGCCTTCAATGCTTTTTTGAAGACACTGGAAGAACCTCCCCGCCATGCCATCTTCATTCTTGCCACCACGGAGAAACACAAGATATTGCCCACCATCCTTTCACGTTGCCAGATATACGATTTCAGCCGCATAGGTGTGGAGGATACCGTAGCCCACCTGGCTTACGTAGCTTCCAAAGAAGGAATCACTGCCGAACCGGAAGCCTTGAATGTTATTGCCCTGAAAGCCGATGGCGGTATGCGCGACGCCTTATCCATCTTTGATCAAGTAGTTAGTTTCACCGGAGGGCACATCACCTACAAAAGTGTAATTGAAAATCTGAATGTGCTCGATTACGAATACTATTTTAAACTGACTGATTTCTTCCTTGACAACAAGGTGGGCGATGCGCTATTATTATTGAATGATGTTCTAAACAAAGGATTCGATGGCAGCCATTTCATCACCGGGCTCTCTTCCCACCTGCGCGACTTACTGGTAAGTAAAGACACCGTAACCCTGCCCTTGCTTGAAGTCGGCGCCAGCATCCGCGAACGCTACCAGGCACAGGCACAGAAGTGTCCGCTGCCTTTCCTGTATCGTGCCATGAAACTTTGCAACGACTGCGACCTGAACTACCGTGCCAGTAAAAACAAGCGGTTGTTGGTAGAGTTAACCTTGATACAGGTGGCCCAACTCACTGCCGAAGGAGATGACGTTTCAAATGGGCGTAGCCCTAAACAAGTCATAAAACCCATATTCACGCAGCCTGCCGCTCCCCAGCAACAGGCAGGTTCCGCCCCCCACCACCCACAAGCAGCAAGTACCCCGGCAGCAGCACAACCTGCCGCACAAACGACCGGTACCTCCAAACCTGTTGTTCCCCCAACAGGTAATGCCGCCGCCACGCATACAACTCCCACCGCCGTGCTGATGGCACAGGGAAAAGAAGAAAAGAAAATTCCGGTAATGAAAATGTCGGGCTTAGGCGTATCCATAAAACGCCCGCATGTGGAAGAAGAACAGAAAAAGAACGGTACTCCTACAGCCGTCCTGCAAACCGCACAGCCGGAAGAGGACTTTATCTTCAATGAAAGAGACGTGAACTACTATTGGCAAGAGTATGCCGGACGCATGCCTATAGAGCAGGTTGCCATTGCCAAGCGCATGCAGAACATGCATGTCGCCCTACTGAATGCCACTACCTTCGAGGCTGTGGTGGACAATGAAATCATTGCCAAAGAATTTACGGCTTTGATCCCCACGCTGCAAGAGTATATGCGTGTCCGCTTGAAAAACCGGAAAGTCACCATGACCGTACGTGTCAGTGCCCCGGCCGAAAAGGTCCGTGCTTACGGCAGAGTGGAAAAGTTCCAGATGATGGCACAAAAAAACAGTGCCTTGATGGAATTGAAGAATGAATTTGGATTGGAGCTTTATTAGTTCCATCCAAGGCAAGCGGGAACCTTCTCATTATTTATTACCTAACTAAAAGAGAATCAACATATTTAATTTTCCATTATTGTTTATTTTGCCCATAATAATCAAAATAAGGTAGCTATACTTTTACTTACCCCACCTTACCTTGACTTATTTAGACGCTATACAAATTAGAGGTTTTTAATCAAGATTGATAACAACTAATGAAGAAAACAGCTATTTTTGCCGAACAAATTAGTACTAATAATTTAAAATCTAAAAGAAAATGGCTTACGTAATTAGTGACGATTGTATTGCTTGCGGTACTTGCATCGATGAGTGTCCGGTAGGCGCTATCTCTGAAGGCGATATCTATTCTATCGATCCTGAAACTTGTACAGAGTGCGGTACTTGCGCGGATGTTTGTCCGTCTGAAGCAATTCATCCGGGAGAATAATAAATTCCCCTTTAAGAAAAGGAAAGGCTCGGTCTCTATCAAGAACCGAGCCTTCTTCTTTATATCAATAAGTCTCCTATCAACCCAGCTTTGCCAATGCTTCCTTGATACGACGGATAGCTTCGATGATATTTTCATCACTGGTAGCATAACTCATACGGATACATTCGGGCGCACCGAAAGAAGTACCGCCTACACAGGCAACGTGGGCTACTTCCAGCAGATACATAGCCAAATCATCTGAATTGTTAATCTTACGCTCGCCGACAGCCTTACCGAAGAATGAACTGCACTTGGGAAACAGGTAGAAAGCTCCTTCCGGTACATTTACTTCAAATCCCGGAACCTCCTTAGCCAACTTGACAATCAAATCACGACGACGCTCAAATGCCTGGCGCATTTCTTCCACAGGAGCCTGAGAGCCTGTATATGCAGCTTCAGCTGCTTTCTGTGACACAGAGCAAGGACCGGAAGTATATTGACCTTGCAGTTTGTTGCAGGCCTTCACGATCCATTCGGGTCCGGCAATGAAACCGATACGCCAACCAGTCATGGCGTATGCCTTGGAAACACCATTTACAATCACCGTACGTTCTTTCATTTCAGGGAACTGCGCAATACTTTGGTGCTTGCCGATATAATTGATATGCTCATAAATTTCATCGGCAATTACAATGACCTGCGGATGTTTTGCCAGTACAGCAGCCAATCCGGCCAGCTCTTCCTTGCTATATACAGAACCTGTCGGATTGGATGGCGAACAAAGGATCAGCGCCTTGGTCTTTGGAGTAATCGCTGCTTCCAACTGTGCAGGCGTAATCTTGAAATCCTGTTCGATACCGGCAGGTACAATCACCGGAGTACCTTCGGCCAGCTTTACCATTTCAGGATAACTTACCCAATAGGGGGCAGGCACAATCACTTCATCCCCCGGATTCACCAATACTAAAATCGCATTACAAACGGACTGCTTGGCACCGTTGGCACAAGAGATTTGTGCAGCCGTATATTCCAGACCGTTCTCTTTCTTTAATTTCTCTACAATGGCATTACGCAAAGCAGGATAACCCGGAACTGGAGAATAGCGGGAGAAGTTGTCGTCTATCGCCTTTTTCGCAGCCTCCTTAATATGCTCGGGAGTATTGAAATCGGGTTCGCCCACACTCAAGTTAATAACATCTACGCCTTGAGCTTTCAGCTCTCCGCTCTTTTGGGACATAGCCAGCGTCGCAGAGGGCGACAAACTGTTCAAGCGATCTGATAATTGGTTCATCTTGTTTCTAATTAATGGTTGTTATGCAAATCTGGTTGCAAAATAAACGATTTTCTTTGATATGGAAAAACAAAAAGACAGTTTACTTACTAAAATGAAGTGTATGTCCCATACGTTCTTTCTTGGTACGCAAATAGCGTTCATTATACTGGTTCGGAACCGACTCAATAGGCACATTCTCCGTAATTTCCAGACCGTATGCTTCCAAACCTACGCGTTTTACAGGATTATTGGTCATCAGACGCATTTTGTGTACCCCTATTTCACGAAGAATCTGAGCGCCTACACCATAATCGCGTTCATCGGCCAAATGACCCAAGCAGATGTTCGCATCCACCGTATCCAAGCCATCCTCTTGCAATTTATAAGCCCTCATCTTCTCCATCAAACCAATGCCGCGTCCTTCCTGGTTTAAATAAACCACTACTCCCTTACCGGCTTTCTCTATCATTTCCATAGCCTTGTGCAACTGTTCGCCGCAATCGCAACGCTTGGAACCGAAAATATCACCTGTCGCGCAAGAAGAGTGTACACGTACCAGAATCGGCTCATCAGGAGCCCAAGTTCCCTTGAACAAGGCCACGTGTTCCAATCCGTTGGACTTCTGACGGAAAGGGATCAGACGGAAATGACCATGCTCTGTAGGCATATCTACTTCCACCCCTTTCTCTACAATAGATTCCTGTTTCAAACGGTAGGCAATTAAATCACGGATAGAGATCAACTTCAAACCGTATTCATCAGCCATCTTACGCAATTCGGGCAGACGTGCCATACTACCATCCTCATTCATGATTTCCATCAACGCACCTGCCGGATAGAGTCCTGACAGACGTGCCATATCAATGGCAGCTTCCGTATGTCCGGCACGACGCAACACCCCTTTCTCCTGTGCATACAAGGGATTGATATGACCGGGACGGCCGAATGTGGCCGGAGTAGAAGCCGGATCGGCCAACGCCTGGATTGTCGCGGCACGGTCAGCGGCAGAGACGCCGGTGGTACAACCTTCCAATTTGTCGATAGTCACCGTGAAAGGAGTACCCAGTACGGAAGTATTGTCCGCCACCTGATGCGGCAGATCAAGTTCTTTACAACGGGAAACCGTAACCGGCGCGCAAAGTACACCACGCGCATGCTTTAACATGAAGTTTACTTTTTCCGGCGTAATCTTCTCGGCAGCAATAATCAAATCACCTTCGTTCTCACGGTCTTCGTCGTCAACCACAATCACAAAGTTACCGGCCTTGAAATCCTCAATGGCCTCCTCTATTGTATTCAGCTTTACATTTTCCATATTATATCTGTTTTTATTTGTTCTGATCGGTTTCTATAATCTTGATTACCTCCTCATTTGTCTTAATAATCCGTTCCATGTCCTTATTCAAACGGATGCGGAACGCCCAAATACGGAAATAGAAAAACAAACCTACCGGGAAAACAACCCCGCAAAGCAGGTTCAGCCAGTAATTGTGAAAAGGACGTACATGCGCATGGACAGCTATGACAGGATAGTTATTCAAGGCCATCAACAACGGGATGGACTTAGTATTGGACATTTCTTCAATCAACCCCTCCATGCGTTCATTGATTCCTTCCATCTCAAGATCTTGCGTCTCATTCATCCACAACCTAAAGTAATTGGGAACACGCTTCAACGCTTTCTTTTCCGCATACGCACGGCAATCGGCAGACAAAGCCCGCAAATCACCCGGAAGACGTGCATAGTCCGGATCATGAATAATGACTTCCTTGCGGAACATGTGACGAACGCTGCGGATACCTATTACCTTTTTAAACCAATTGATATAGGCATCTGCATTCAGTACCACAGAATCGTTATTGGATTTATAGGTAAGAAAAGCTCCCAAAGGCGCCAATATCGCAGTACTGGTCCACATGCCCATCCACACAATCCATTTCCCGTCACGAGCCATCTTATAACCCGTATTGTTAATGATATAGTAAACAATAAATATCAATACGGATACCACTACCGGCATACCCAACCCGCCTTTGCGAATGATGCCTCCAAGAGGGGCACCGATAAAAAAGAAGATGAGGCATGCCAATGAAAGCGTCAGTTTCTCATGCCAGGAGGTCATGTGACGGCGCAGGCTGGTATCTGTCTGGGAGATACTGTAACTCTTGAAGCTCCAATCACTTCCGGCACTTTCCGCGCGGCTCACAGCCGTAGAAATAATCTTCTGTTTCTGCATCAATGTAGCGACATTGAACAAACTATCGACATTGTAGTCACCCAAACGCGCATTTTCAACCTTTATTGTATCTTCTTTACTCAAACTGGCCGTAACATTATATGTGCCGGACATTGCTTCCTTGTAATAGGTTCGTCCTACGCTGTCATTCTGAATGGTCATCGAATCGATACCAGCCTGCAGCATTTTCATATCCTTACTATTGGACTGACTGCTCATGATACCGGTATCTACCATATTGAAATCGGAATTAAATTCAATGATGGCGTGCTTTTCGCGGAAAGCTTCACGACGATAAGGGACATTCCGCTGATTCATGTTCTGAGATTTCAAATTTTCAAACTGCTCACCACTAAACAGATGAAGATACAGATGCTGCTTATCTGCCGTCATCTCAAGCCTTCCGGAGTCAGCCTTGATAATCTGCGCATTCTCAAACCCCTTTTCAAAGTTATAAATCAACACGTCATAAAGCATACCTGTCTTACGGTCTTTATGCTTTACATAAAGATTATAACCGTCTATCTCGTCATAGAACACACCTTCCGGAATATCTACCTCCGGAGACTTTTGCTTCATAGACAGCAATAAAGTCCACAACTTTGTCTGAGCCTGCGGACCAATCACATTCTGAAAATAGAAAGAAACCAAGCAGATGAAGCAGATGAAAATAATCAGCGGCCGCATGATTTTAAGCAACGAGATACCCGCTGCTTTCATTGCAAGCAACTCAAAACGCTCTCCGAAATTTCCGAAAGTAATAAGGGCTGCCAACAATATGGCCAACGGCAGTGAAGCGGGCACCAATGACAATGCCGAATAGAAGAAAAACTGTGCAAGGACAGTCATCTCCAATCCTTTCCCCACCATTTCATCTACATACCTCCATAGGAACTGCATCATGAAGATGAAGAGACAAATGAAGAAAGTACCCATAAAGAGCATGCAAAAGCTCTTCAGAATAAATATATCTAACTTTTTTATGCGCAGCATTTTACTCTTTTCATGCAATGAGGACACAAAAGTAGCATAAAAAAGGGAGTACGGGAAATTTTTAATTGAAAGTTAACTAAAAACCACACGTTCTACGCAAAGTATCGACTTGTGACTCCCACAATTCACGCAAATCGGCAACTTCGTCTGCATCAGTGAAATCGGTAATTTCCAATACAAAATCATTAGTCAACTCGCTATTTGTCATTTTTAATTCAAAGTACTCACGAGGATTTTCATCATCCAACCAACGAAAGCGAATAAAGGAATAAGCCCGCACAGCTACAATCTCCGCATCACGTTTTTCGGTCTTTCCCCAGAAGAAAGTGACGATTTTATCGTCCGATTGCACCCTGTCAGCAAACCAGCCCTCCAAACCGTTAGGAGTACTTATCGCTGTCCAAAGAATACTTTTAGAAGTCGCATTCAAGAGATATTCTAAATGTACTTTTTTTCTTTCCATAGTCTTTTCTGCTTTTTTATTGCGTCCGCCAAATTAAATACTTTTTTCTAATTAGAAAAAATAATTCATTAAATTTATTTAGATTAGCCTTATAAGAGGGGTATAACATCTTGATAATGTTATACAAAACCACCAATAAAAAAACAGTTTTCACCCCATACACTATAACCAGTCCGATAAACCACAAAAAAATATCTCTAAAATTTTTGGTAGTTAAAACAAAAGCTATATCTTTGCACCCGCAATCGAGAAATGATGGCGGGATAGCTCAGCTGGTTAGAGCGCATGATTCATAATCATGAGGTCCCCGGTTCAATCCCGGGTCCCGCTACAAAGAAGATTTAGACTGTTGAGAGGCTTCCACTCTTGGCGGTCTTTTTTTGTTTTTAATCCTCGGTTTGCGCTATGGTTTGCGCCAACACCCAAACCAATGTGACAAGGTTCGACATAAAAAAAAGGAAAATATGAATAGAAACACATGATTTATGGATAGTGTTCTTGCGGTATAAGCCACTAAATTTGTGCTTATTTATCGCATAAGCATTATGAAAAGACTACTATTCATTTTTTCTTTTTTCTACCTGTCGGTTGCAAGCGGAAGAGCACAAGAAACCCTGACACTTGAGAACTGCCTTGAAATGGGTATAGAAAATAATCTGTCGTTGCAGAGTAAACGCAATGAAATACAGAAAGGCAAATACGGCATTTCTGAAAACCGTGCCAAACTACTGCCACAAATCAACGCTTTCTCCAACTATAACGACAACATTGATCCCCCCGTATCCGTCACCGACGGTTCCGCATACGGGACACCTTATAATATAACCCACACATTGCGCTTCAATGCCAATGCCGGAGTGCAGTTGCAGATGCCGCTCTACAACCAGACACTCTATACTACTTTGTCCATTGCCAAGACAATGGACGAAATGAACCGGCTCTCCTACGAGAAAGCAAGGGAGGACCTTATCCTGCAAATCTGCAAGATGTACTATCTTGGACAAGTCACCGCGGAACAAATCGCTTTGGTCAAAGCCAACATTGCCCGCTTGGAAGAACTGAGGGATATCACATTGGCTTTTTACGACAACGGAATGGCTATGGAAGTGGATGTCAAACGGGTAAACATTAACTTGGAAAACCTGAAAGTACAGTATGACAATGCCAAGGCAATGCTGGAGCAACAATTGAACCTTCTAAAATATATCATCGACTATCCTTCCGAGAAAAATATAGCATTGACTCCGGTCAATACAGATGACATCATGCCGGTTTCACTGACCGGTCTATCAGAGAACCTCTACGAATTGCAACTGCTGCAATCACAAAAACAACTGGCCGAACAACAGAAAAAGATAATCAGCAACGGTTACATTCCCTCACTGAGCCTTACAGGCAGCTGGATGTTTGCAGCTTACACAGACAAAGCCTACCATTGGTTCCATTCCGGGCCATCCAATCATTGGTTCCGCTCCTATGGCCTGGGGCTTTCCCTGCGCATACCTATATTCGACGGACAGGACAAGCGCTATAAAACACGAAAGGCTGCCATTGACATTGAAAATATAAAGATAGCACAGGAGAATACCCGCAAGAATCTGCAAACTCAATATCTGAACGCTACAAATGATTTGATGAACAATCAACGCAATTTCAAAAAACAAAGAGACAATTACCTTTTAGCAGAAGATGTATATGCAGTCACAATGGACCGCTACCGGGAAGGCATCACTTCAATGACCGAAGTATTGCAGGATGAAATGCGGATGAGCGAAGCGCAGAACAACTACATAAGCGCACACTACAACTACCGCGTCACCACCCTAATGCTGCTCAAACTCACCGGCCGGATAGAGTCATTGACAGCCAAGAAATAGAGACTGAGAATGAAGTATAAATTTAAACAGCATAAAAAGAAATGGGAACAAAAGAAAACGATAGCACAGCAAGCACACATCAGGAAAAAGCAAAAAAGCTGAAAAAACTACGCCGTTGGCAAATCCTGGTCAGCCTGATGGGAGTGGCAATCATGACATGGGGAGTGATCCAGGTGGTATGCCTTTTCTTGGACTATAAAAACAGCGAAACCAGCAACGACGCTCAAATAGAACAGTACATATCCCCCATCAATTTACGGGCATCGGGGTACATCAAGAAGATTTATTTCACAGAGCATCAGGAAATACACAAAGGAGATACCCTATTGGTACTTGATGACCGTGAATATAAAATACGGGTAATGGAGGCCGAGGCTGCACTGAAGGACGCATTGGCCGGAGCCACTGTCATCGGAGCCACTCTGCAAACCACCCAAACTACGGCCTCCGTTTACGACGCTTCCATCGCAGAGATAGAGATACGCCTCGCCAAGCTGGAAAAAGACCGCCAGCGCTATCAGAACCTGGTGAAGAGAAAAGCCGCCACCCCCATACAACTGGAACAGATCGAGACCGAATATGAAGCGACCCACAAGAAACTGGAAGCCGTAAAACGGCAACAAAAGGCTGCTTTGTCTGGAGTAAATGAAGTTTCACACCGCCGCGAGAATACGGAAGCTGCCATCCAACGGGCAACGGCTGCTCTCGAAATGGCCAGGCTGAACCTTTCCTATACCGTAGTAACCGCTCCTTGCGACGGCAAGTTGGGACGCCGCACGCTGGAGGAAGGACAATTCATTACAGCCGGACAAACCATTACCTATATCCTGCCCGATACCCAGAAATGGATTATCGCCAATTATAAAGAGACTCAAATAGAGAACCTGCGTCCGGGACAAGAGGTGACCATCACCGTAGATGCCGTCAGTGACAGAAAATTCACGGGAAAGATTACAGCCATTTCCGGAGCCACCGGTTCCAAATATTCCTTGGTTCCCACAGACAATTCTGCCGGAAACTTCGTAAAGATACAGCAACGCATACCGGTACGCATTGATTTCACCGACTTGTCCAAAGAAGATAACGAGAAATTGGCGGCAGGCATGATGGTAATTGTAAAAGTAAAACTTTAATCGTTGACTCCGCATGCCCTCATATCCTAAAAATTATCCATTTTATAACTGGGTGCCGAAACCGGTAGGCATCATCATCTTGATATTCTTTTTCCTGCCGATACTTACGGTGGGCGGAACCTATTCGGTGAACAGTACGGAGATGATGAGTGGACTGGGTATTATTTCCGAACACATCCAGTTCACCAACTTTGCCACTTCCATAGGTATGGCAGCCTTCTGCCCTTTTCTGTATCGGCTGGTACTCATCCGTAGGGAGAAAATGATGTGCATCGCCGGCTTCTCGCTGATGTACATATTCAGCTACATCTGTGCCAAAACGGACAGTATATTCCTATTGGCACTCTGCAGCCTGCTTACCGGATTCCTGCGGATGGTATTGATGATGGTCAACCTCTTCACACTCATCAAGTATGCCGGACACATCGAAGCCTATGAGAAAATCACTCCCGGCAACGAACCGGAAACCGAAGAAGGATGGGACAAACTAGATATTGAGCGAAGCGCCGCACAGCCGGCCATCTACCTGTTTTTCATGGTACTGGGGCAGATAGGTACTTCACTCACGGCATGGCTTGCCTTTGAATACGAATGGCAGTATGTTTACTATTTCATGATGGGACTGCTGCTGCTTTGCATTCTCATTACATTCATCACAATGCCCTATCATAAATACGCCACACGCCGGTTTCCTATTAATTTCAAGCAGTTCGGCAATGCCTCCGTCTTCAGCATCATGCTGGTTTGCGTCACATATATACTGACGTACGGCAAGGTACTCGACTGGTATGATGACTCTACCATACAATGGGCTACGGCCGGCGCCATCGTTACCGGTGCCATATTCATCTACATAGAAGCTACCCAACGCAATCCCTACTACCAACTGGATGTATTCAAGCTACGTACCATCCGCATCGGATTCCTGCTCTATTTTCTGTTGATGGTACTGAATTCAAGCGCCATGTTTGTCAACGTGTTTACGGGAATAGGCATGAAACTGGATAACTTCCAAAACGCTACACTGGGTAATTGGAGCATGTTAGGTTACTTTATCGGCGGCATTGCAACAATCTGGCTCAGCGTAAAAGGAGTACACTTCAAATATCTGTTTGCAGCCGGCTTCCTGTTCTTGGGACTGTCTGCCATGTTCATGTACTTCGAGGTTCAAGGTGCCGGATTGTATGAACGCATGAAATATCCGGTCATAATCCGCTCTACGGGCATGATGCTGCTTTATTCACTGATACCGACATTCGCCACCCAACGCATGCCCTACAAATACCTTTCCTCTTGGATTTGTACCATGCTCACCGTACGTATGGTGCTGGCTCCCGCCATCGGTACGGCTCTTTATACCAATCTCTTGCAAGAGAGACAACAACACTACGTCACACGCTATGCACAGAATGTGGACATGCTGCATCCCGAAGCATCCGCTTCATTTGTACAGACCATGCAAGGGATGCAATACCAAGGCAAAAGCAAGGCAGAATCCGTGAACATGGCTGCCATATCCACCAAAGGGCGCATCCAGGTGCAAGCCACGCTTTCTGCCGTAAAGGAGATGGCCGGATGGACACTGTACGCCTGCCTTGCCTGCATGATATTTGCAGTTGCCATTCCCTATCCTAAACGGAAATTACTAACTTAGCACCGTTTTTAGTATGAAGCAATAATTTCGTATATGATGAATACTTTGCAAGAACGCTTATACCGTCTTGACCATGCGCTACAGAACAAGGAGAACATTTGCAGTTCGGAAGGCATGCTCCATACCTTTCCGGCTTCCTTAAAAAGACCATTCCTTATAAACGGTGCAGGTCTGGTAATCTGCCGCCGGGGCAGTTTCATGTTTTCTCTGAATCAGAAAAACTACTCCGCCCAAGCCGGAGAGACTCTTTTCATACCGGAAGACTCAGTCTTTCAAGTCCTGCAGGAGTCAGACGAGGTAGAACTGTTTATTCTGGTTTACCAGATAGACCCCATACGGGACATCATCGGCAATTCCGTAGCCTCCATGTATCTATACTCACAGCTTCGGACAGAGCCTTGTTACGTATGGAACACCGGAGACGAAGAAGAAGTATTGAAATACATGTCTCTACTGGACAGCACACTGGAAATGGAAGACAACACCTTCAACCGCTATGAACAGAAACTGCTGCTACTTGGATTGACCTACCGGATATGCTCCATCTACAACCGCAAGCTCATGAATCTGAAAACATCCGTAGGACATAAGCACGACATCTTCATCCGGTTAATCCAGCTGATAGACAAATACTATATAGAACAACGTGGCGTGGAGTTCTATGCCGACAAGCTCTGCCTGTCTCCGAAATATCTCTCGGCACTATCCAAATCCGTCTGTGGCTACACAGTACAGGAGCTGATATTCAAATCCATCGTCCGGAAAAGCATTTCCCTGCTTAAGAACACACAAAAAAGCATCCAGGAAATTTCCGACTATTTCAATTTCCCGAACCCCTCCTATTTCGGTACGTTTTTCAAGAAACAGACGGGGCTGTCCCCGCAGCAGTACCGCAAAAGGTAAAACCATATTCTCAAACATTCATACATACCCTGTGTAGAGAGTTCTTCTTTGAATGGAAAACTTTATTCCAAGCCTGTGAATATCCGTTCGCAGCTTGTGAATACATGTTCGCAGCCTGTGAATATCCGTTCGCAGCCTGCGAACAGAGTTTTCTTCTAACTCTGCCACTTTTTAGTCCTAACTCCGGAAGTTTTCCCGGCAGCTTGCTTGAAAGTTTCCAAGAGACACTTCCCTACAAAGCATATGGCGTCACTCCAAACGATAATTCCACCGACCGATTCATCCATATTATAACAAAGAAAGCCGCCTCAATTAATGAAACGGCTTTTTCTATGTTTTATCCGGTTAATATACCGGCAAGAATTGATTTCAATTACCAGTTCGGATTTTGCGGATAAGGTTCTCCTGTCGTGACACGGTCAATCATTTGTTGAGGTATAGGACGCAGCCAATGCCTGTCTTCAGTTATGTTTTCATAAGCCTTACCATCATCATATTTACGAACCCGGTCAATCAATGTACCGGTACGAGCCAAATCAGCCCAACGGCAATGTTCAGCCAGCAACTCACGGGTACGTTCTTCCAGAATAAAGTCGAGTGTCACATCGCCCGGAGCAATATCCAATGCTCCGGCTTCTGTTGTTTGTTTATTACGGGCACGTTCACGCACGACATTGATATATTTAGCAGCGTTTATATTGTCTCCCAACTTGAATGCAGCCTCAGCAGCCAGCAAATACGTCTCACCCAAACGATAAATGATATAAGAGCGGTCTGTGTTGTCATTAGGAATGGCACGGGTCCTATCCAAAAACTTCATGATAGTCGGGAAAATGGCGCGGCCATTATAGGCATCAGGTGTAAAAATCAGATAATGGTTGCCTTCACGATGCTGCGTTTTAGCTCTGATTTCTTCAGCGGACATGTAATAACCGGGATAGTACATTGCGGTATCGCCAACAACAGTGTAGTCCCAATTAAAAGATTCATCCTTACCATCGATTACATAATTCACAACCCCACCCTTTTGCGTTTTAGTAGCGTACCAAACAGTCTGGAAAGTTGCCTCATAGCGTGTATCTTTATCACGGTTATCAAATGCATTGTAAGTATAACCGGTAGGATTAATCCAGGAATAGCAACGACCGTCATTAATATTACGCTCCCCCAAATATTGGTCATAACCGTTTACGAAATAATGATTCAGCGTACTACGCCCGCCGAAAGTATTGTCATCATCCCAGTCCATACGGGCTACGAACAGTTCTTCTTTATTCTTGCCCGAAGGAGCATCATTAGCCTCATCAAATACATCCGCGTAATTATCCATCAGTTTCAACCCCAAAGAAGGAGCATCCGATATCAGTCCGGTTGCCATATCATAGGCTTTCTGGTAATATTCCTTAGCTTTCGCAGTATTATAATATTTGGTTTGTGTGTTACCTTTATAAATAGGATTGGCCGGATCCTTGTCAAAGACCCATCCCAATGTCAAGTAAACCCGTGACAGCAGATGGCGTGCCGCAGCGGCGGAAGCACGGCCCGATTCCAGATTATTGAGTTGCGGGCTCGGAGAACAGAGTCTTACGGCATTCAACAAATCAGGGACAATAACCTCTTCATAAATACGTACCATATCATGGCGCTCGGCCGAAGTACTTGGAGCCGCATTATAGGTCGTGGTCAGCGTGACATCACCAAACTGCTCCACCAAATGGAAATAATTGTAAGCACGCATGAAATAAGCCTCACCCAAATACTGGTCGCGCTGTGCAGCCGTCAATGCAGAAGTAGTGACATCTACTTTGCCGGCATTCTCAATCATATAATTCAAAGTATTGATGTGAACATAAGCATCGTTCCACAACTTTCTGGGATATTCATTGTTTGCATTATACTTTTCCAAGTCATAATTTGCAAGATCCGCACAACGATTGCTGCCGCCTACATTGTTCTTCAGTTCATCAGTACCGGGATTCATCAGTCCGTGAATTCCCTCTTCCGCGCTATATGTAGAGCGTACATTGGCATAGACAGAGTTCAAGGCCATTCCAAAACCGGAAGGAGTTGACATGAAATCCTGCATCACATTCGAGTGATTCTCTTCCTCTAAGAGATCAGAACAACCGGCTGACAGCAATACCAGTGATGACAAGGCAAGTGTCGATAATATCTTTTTCATATTCATTCTACTTATTATTCAATTACTAATTTAGAAAGTCAAATTCAAACCAAACACAAACGTACGTGTAGGGGGAGTCTTCAAGTTAATGGTGCTTGTGGTCTCCGGGTCAATACCACCGTCCTCACGATACTCCTTGCTGAACCAAGTATAAAGATTGGAGCCTGTGGCATATACACGGGCTGATTGTATGTTAAGCTTGGAAAGGAACGTCTTAGGAATATTATACCCTACAGTAAGGTTTCTCAATTTCAGATACGAACCGTCATAACGTGCCAGCAGTCCTTTGTTGGAAACCGTAGCAGTAGTAGGCTTCGGCCAGCGGGCCGTTGTATTGTCCGGTGTCCAATAATCTACGTTCAAGTTATTGTAGCCCCCTTGCAATGTATTCATCCAGCCATTATGCATATCTGAAGTGATGGTTCCCCCGCAACGGAACGTCCATAAGAATGAAAGGTCAAAACCTTTCCAGGCAAAACGGTTATTGATACCGCCTTCAAATTTAGGTGCACGTTGTCCGATGAATACCTTGTCATCTTCATTGATAATTTGTTTGGCTTTCGGAGTCACACCATCTTCTTCGTAATCTACATGATGATTCTTGATTTTAACCGTACCAATCACAGAATTGGCTCCGGACGTCGCATAACCGAATGATTCTGCCAACGCGCGGTCTTCTGGAGTGTCCTGCCACAAGCCATCATGCTCATAAGAATAGATCACATATCTATCTTGCCCTAAAAAGAACCCGGCATCCTTGTCGTATTCCACTCCCTCGCCAAGATCCATTATCTTATTACGGTTTCCAAAGATATTCAAATCAGTTGACCAAGAAAGCTTATCCTGCCCATCGCCTGCAATATTGACTGTAGTCACGTTGAACTCCAGACCACGGTTACGGGTAGCGCCACGATTGGTCAAATAGGATTGGGAATAGCCCGAAGTAGAAGGCAAATTCACACCCAGCAACAAATCTGTCGTGTTTTGTTGGTACCATTCAATCGTACCCGTAATACGGTTATTCAAAAAGCCAAAATCGATACCTACGTTCCAGGTTTCGGTATTCTCCCATCCTAAAGATTTATCCGGAACAGAACCCGGACGAACTCCCATCACCCCATTGGTTCCTAATAAATATTTACTGCCAGTATCCAATCTTGACATGGTCTGATAAGGAGAAATCGCCGTACTGCCTACATTCCCCCAGCTAAATCTAAGCTTCATGCCTGAAAGGACATCAGCATTGACTTTCTGCATGAAATTTTCACGCATAAGATTCCATCCTAACGCTACGGAAGGAAACGCGTGCCACTTGTTGCCGTCCGCCAAACGGGAAGAGCCGTCATATCTCACAGTTGCCGTCAACAGGTACTTTTCTTTATAATTATAATTCAAACGTCCCATATAAGAAAGCAGTCCCCATTTTCCATAACCGCCTCCACCTGTCACATTACCTTGCGCAAGCCCGGGATTATAATACTGGATGTTGTCATCGTAATAATCATTGCCGGACACATTGTTTTTTGTAAACTCTTTCTCTTGAGCCGAGAACAAACCGGTCACATTAAAATTATGGATGTCGTTGAAAGAGTAATCCCAAGTCAAGATATTTTCCAAAGTATAATCTACGGTATGCTGGTACTCCCCAAAAGACCAGTCAAGCGCCCCCATACGTTTGGTCGTATTGCTGGCCTGAAACTGACCTATTGAATAATATTTCAGATTCACACCACCGTTAAAACGGTACTTTATGCCAAGAGGCAACTTCACATCAATATAACCGGTGGTGAAGGTTGACAGACTTTTACGATCATCCACCACTCCGTTTTCCTGTGTATCCAACAAAGGATTCCATACATTCTGCCCACTACCCGGCAAATAAGTACGCAAGGAACCATCTTCCTTATACGGAGTAGTGAAAGGGGAAGCACGTAAAGCCATTTCCATAGGATTGGTATCCTGTCCTTTGTTAATGATATAGGTATTCAAGGTTGAAAGACCAACTTTCAGGAAACTGGTTATTTCCGTATCAAGAGAGAGTTTGGCCGTCATGCGTTCAAAGCTATGTGCTTCATAATTGTTCTGCCCCTTATAATATCCTACAGAAGCACTATAAGTAGTACGCTCATTACCCCCATTGATAGCCACCTGATGATTCGTCGTCATACCGTTGCGGAATATCATGCTTTGCCAGTCCGTATCATTTCCGGCCAAATAGCCTTCCATTTCTTCCTGATCCCGGAAAACATCCCCCACGCGCATCAAATTCGGATCATCAATTCCGGTATAAGCATCCGGATTAGCATTGTAAGTAGCCCATTTCTTCAGCTGGATATATTCGGAACTATTCATTACATCATATTCCTTGATGGCAGTTGTAATACCATAATACCCACTGTAACTAACATTTACTTTACCCTTGTTCCCCCGTTTCGTTGTAATCAAGAGTACACCATTCGCACCACGGGAACCGTAAATAGCCGTTGCCGAAGCATCCTTCAAGACGCTGATACTTTCCACGTCATCATTATTGATTTCGTTCAACCCGCCAGAAAAAGGGATTCCATCTACCACAATCAAAACATCGTTACCGCCATTGAGCGAACGTTCACCACGCACACGAATCTGCGGAGCAGCACCCGGATGCGTATTGCCACCTGCCATCTGTACATCAACACCGGCTGCAAGCCCCTGCAACGCCGCACCTATGTTACCGACAGGTGCCTGCTGCAACGCTTCGCTCTTTACATTCACCATAGCTCCGGTAATGTCGGACTTCTTTTGGGAGCCATAACCGACCACCACCACTTCATTCAGCATCTCGGCATCATCAGCCAATACGACCTTGACTGAAGGACCTGTCACTTTTACCTCTTGCGACTTATATCCGATAAAAGAGACAAGAAGAACCGAATTCCTTGAAGCATCAATAGCAAAATTACCGTCTATATCCGAAATAACGCCGGTAGTAGTACCTTTCACTACAATATTAGCTCCAATCACAGGTTCGCCGGCAGTATCCACAACCTGCCCCTTCACATGAATGGCTTGCTCTATAGCCGCCATTACATTTACACCATTTACGAGAAATAGGCATACCAGCAGGGGTATCCATAATACATGTGTTTTTCGTAACTTCATAATGTACATTTTTAATTTTAAGATTATAAATTATTCCTTATTGCAAATTCCGTTCAAGATTCGTGATAATGAATATACCGAAAAGAAGTTAAATCAAGAAGAGTCATCCATTGCCAACATAACTATCAGTTTTAAGGTCGATACTTTATTTTTCTGTCTGCAAAATTAGTTTTCCAATAAATAAATATAGTCAGCAAGCATGCCAAAAGTATCTATTTCAAGCGATTTGGAGCAAAAGATACACATTTGTCACAAATGGAAACAAAGCTGTTTTTTTATATCATCCTAACTACATTATCATTACAAATTCCCAAAGTATTTATGTTCCACTTTACAATTTTTCTCTTTATATTTGCGCATTGCATGCGCTAAATACACTACAACATACTATGAAAAGACTTATCCAACATTTGGCAATTCTGATTTTATCAATCCTGGCTACCCATTCATACGGATATAACCTGCGTCAGTTTTCCAATATAGACGGTCTATCCAACAGCGCTGTTCTTTCTTTGTACCAAGACAATGAAGGATTCCTCTGGTTAGGGACTTGTGACGGGCTGAATTTATATGACGGACTGAATATACGCCCTCTTACTTTTGCCGGAGGACAAAATCTATCGGGCAATATCATCGAAAACATCCTTGAAACAGAAAACGGCGTCTTATGGATTCAAACGAATTATGGGCTGGACAAACTAGATAAATACAAAAGAACCGTAACCAGCTATACACAGTTTCAAGGCGGATACATATTAAAGAAAAACTCCAAGAATGACATTTTCATTCTTTCTGAAAACAACATGCTCTATTATATCACCGGTACCTCCGATGAATTTCACAAACTGGCCATTCCCCAATTGAACAGAGAAGACATTATTGATATACACATCAGCAACAGTTACCTGTGGGCATTTACCAATCAAGGCATATTGAAATATCAGTTAGAATCCCACGATAACCGATACTCCATCAAAAACACTGAAAAAATAGAAGATACCCCCTTGCTGTATTGTTTTACAAACAACCATACAGCTTATATGATAGACAAGCAACACACCCTATACGAATACGAAATAGAACATAACTCAAAGAAACCCATCATCAACCTGAATAAAGAGATTGCCGCAAGAGGAATCATTTCAGATATCATCAAAGACAATGACATGTTCTTCATCGCTTTCAAAACCAACGGGGTACTGAGGCTTATCCCGCAAAAAGAGAAGTACGAGACAGAGGACATCGGAATCAAATCCGGCATATTCCGACTGCTGAAGGATCATAACCAAGATATCGTATGGATAGGAACCGACGGGCAGGGAGCCTATCTATACTCAAACGGACACTATTCCATCCAATCCATCACCTACAACAACTTGAATTTTAATATAGCCAAACCTATACGTTCCATTTTTCTGGATAAAGAGAATTCCTTATGGCTGGGAACCAAAGGAGAAGGCATATTGAAAATAAACGATTACAACGTCAACAGCAATACGCTGAATTACCATACAGAATTAATCACAAGCTCCAACAGTTTGCTATCGGACAACTCTGTCTATGCTTTTGCAGAAAGTTCCCATCCTTTATTCTGGATAGGCAACGACGAAGGTATCAATTACTATTCATACTTGGAGAAACGCATCAAACGCATACCCTGCAAAGAACCAATCAAGTATGTGCATGCCATCTATGAAGAACACGATTCCGTCCTATGGATATCTACCGTGGGCACGGGCATCCTCAGAGCCAGAATTGCAGGAACCGCCTCCGCTCCCCAACTGACAGATATCAAAAGATACACGATAGACAACGGTAACTTCTCTTCTAACTATTTTTTCACAATGTATCATGACGAACGCGGAGAACTCTATTTTGGGAACAGAGGTTATGGCACTTTCCGTATGAAAGGCGGACTATTAGAACCCGTACCCCTTAAAAACAACTATAAAGACAAAACCGCCAACGACGTATTCGCCATTATCAAAGACAATGATACATTATGGTTAGGCACCAGCTACGGTCTCATAAAACAGAGCAGCGGCAAGGAATGGTGTTTCAACAAAGAAAATGGCCTTCAGAACAGTACCATACATACTATGTTGAAAGACAATAGCGGAAACATCTGGATAGCCACCAACGGAGGACTGGAACGCTTCCATACCAATAACCATGAAATCCAAAGCTATAACCGGATAAACGGCATGAATATCATTGAATTCAGTGACGGTGCCGCACTGAAAACAAAAGACGCCCTGTTTTTCGGAGGCATCAACGGCTTGGCAGTCATACGCGAGAATCCGGCTTACCATACAACCGGCAAATACTCTCCCCCCATACGCTTTACCCGGCTAAACGTATTGGGAAAAGAACAAAACCTGCATGACTATATCCAGACCACCAACAACGACTCGAAGCTGGTGCTGAAATACACCCAGAACTATTTCACGATTTCATTTATAGCCATGGACTACATCAACTCCAACAACTATTCTTATTTATACAAAATAGACAAGAAAGAAAGCGGATGGATTGACAATGGCCTTTCAAACTCCGTATCCTTCACCCAGATGTCCCCCGGCGACTATACCCTCTACGTAAAATACAAGAACCGCACCAGCGGGGAAGAGAGCAAGGTTTACTCCATGAATATCCATATCCAGCCGCCCTGGTATCTCTCGAATACCGCCATACTGGCTTATCAAATATTGTTGCTTACTTTTATCCTTATCCTTATCCGCATTTATGCTTTGAGGCAACAGCGGAAGCACAAACTAATGGTACTCCAGCTGGAACAAGCCCATAAAGAAGAAGTGTACGAAGAAAAACTACGTTTCTTCACCAATGTCACTCATGAATTCTGCACGCCACTTACGCTGATATACGGGCCTTGCGAACGTATTCTGTCGTATGGGAATACCGACTCATTCATCCGTAAATACATCCTGCTGATAAAACAGAATGCGGAACGGCTAAATTCCCTAATCCAGGAAGTTATAGACTTCAGAAGGATAGAAACCGGACATAAGATACGAAAGATGCAGCAGTTGTCTGTCAGTGAGATATGCAACGACATCACCGCCTCCTTTGCCGAGCTGGCCGAACAGAACAGAATCAAGTTGGAAAACCTTATAGAACCCAACCTTTCTTGGAACTCCGATGCAAGCTGCTTCACCAAGATCATCAACAACCTAATATCCAACGCCTTCAAATATACGCCTACAGGAGGAACCATACGTATCACCCTAAAAACCGAAAGCGGCAAGCTATACCTTGCCGTCTATAATACCGGCAAAGGAATAAAAAAAGAAGACAGAGAGTCCATCTTCAACCGATATAGCATCTTGGACAACATAGAAGAGAATGCCGTGAAAGGACTTTCTTCACGCAACGGGCTTGGCATGGCCATCTGTCACAGCATGGTAGAGTTGCTTGAAGGACAGATACAAATAGAAAGCGAAGTAAACCAATATGCCGAGTTCATTGTAACTTTGCCGGAACTACCCATATCGGAGAAACAGGAAGATACAGAAGACTTGCCCGCCACATCCCTCCAGCCATCGTTGGTGCCCATACCGGTGGCCGGCATATCCCAGCTTCCTCCTTCCGAGCCGGATGAAGCGAACCCCGCCAAAGGCCAAATACTGGTGATTGACGACAATGCGGAGATTTTGACACTGCTTCAAGAAGCCCTGTCAGAATATAAGGTAGTGACCGCCACAAACAGCGAAGAAGGTTTGGATATGCTGAAAAAGGAATATCCGGACCTCATCATCACCGATGTCATGATGCCGGGTACGGACGGAATAGAGCTGACCAGACAAATCAAGCAAAACAAACATACGATGCATATTCCGCTTGTCATTCTCTCTGCAAAGAACACGAATGAAGAGAAAATCGAAGGATTGGATTCAGGAGCAGATGCCTATATCGGCAAACCTTTCAACTTGAACTATCTGAAAGCAATCGTATCGCGACTGATTGAAAATTATAGCAGAATAAAGGAGTACTACAACTCTTCAGCATGTGCCTACGAATTCTCCAACGGACAACTCATGAAAAAGGAGGACAAGGATTTCATGCAGTCCGTCACGGAATTCATCAGCGGCAATCTTGAGAACACAGAGTTGGGACCGGAAGACTTGGCCGACCACCTGCAAATCAGCATCCGCAACCTGTATCGGAGGTTCAAGGAGATGGACCAGTTGCCGCCCAAAGATTTTATTAAAGATTACCGGATAAGCCTTGCCGCCAAATTACTGAGGACAACCACTCTGACCGTGCAAGAAATCATCTACCAATGCGGGTTCGGCAACCGTTCGCACTTTTACAAAGAATTCGACAAGCGGTTCCAGATGGCTCCTAAAGAATACCGCAATCAAAACAAGCAGAAAGACAGTTCCCTGGAGTGTGGCTAATACTTATAAATAAAAGAAAGCCCGACTCCGCAAAAGAGAACCGGACTTCGTAAAAGAGGGTCCAGATAAGCTCCGGGCTTATTTTCTACCTGCCGCTTTAAACGAACAATACAGCAAATAAAGCATACAAACAATAAGTATCAGCAGCCCTGCCGTCTGCGATTCCGTACAATCTGCCACCACCCCCATCAACAACGGCACAAAAGCTCCGCCGCACATACCGGCCATCATTATCACCGACACATTGTTTGCTTTATCCGGACAAACTCTTAAAGCAATTGAGCAAATAATCGCAAATATGGAAGAACAGCCGAAGCCAACCATACCCGCCAGAGTTAAAATACAATATTCGCCTTCCGCAAAAAGTAACCCCAAAGCAGCAACCAACATAATCAAGACATGAATACGAAAGTTTTTCAGTTCGGAAAAACTAATCAGCAACATTGTACCGGTAAATACCCCCAGGATTCTGAAAGCGAAATAAACGCTGGAACTTAATGTGGCGTCCTGCACTGTATGGCCACAATGTACCATCATTAACTTTGGGATACATACATTCATCCCAACATCAATTCCTGCCGCACAAACCGCCGCCAGAAACAATAATAAGACATGGTTGTCCTTCAACAAGGCAAAAGATTCCGCAGAAGCGGCATAGGCATAGCCCCCTGCTCCCTTCACAGAAGTGAACGACAGACACAATGCAGCCATTAAAGCAATCACGGCAAATACCGGAAATACATAATACCAATTCCCCCAGAAACTCATGGCAAAGGCAGCGACAAACGGTCCGCAAAAAGCAGACACCCCCTTGATCAATTGGGTAGAGGTCAGAGCCACAGAAAGAGTATTACCCGACACAACGCAAAAAAGCAAAGGATTCAGAGCAACTTGCAGGGCAATATTTCCCACCCCCAACAATGCAAAAGCGATAAAGCAGCCCAACAAGCTATACATCCCAAAAGGTATAAACATTCCAAGCACCGTCAGCCCCATACCATAAAGCGCTACCTTCCTACAGCCAATCTTATTAGCCAAAGCAATTACCGGAGCAGGCAAAAACAGGAAGCCAATAAATACTACAGCCGGAAATAAACCGGCCATAGTATTACCCAATTGAAAATCACTTTGTATATAACTGACAGAAATACCTACAATGTCACAAAAACCCACTATATAGAAACTGAATAATACAGGAAACAGAGCCAATAATGAAACCTTGCCTTTCATAATACCTGCGTTTTTGCGTCATCTTTCCGTCTGGTGATAATCCAGAGTGAGCTTTTCTCCATCCTTTTCTATCTCTATGAAAGTGGAATCAAACAAAGCCTTACAGTATGGATTATCATATCTATACTCCCAACGTAGCGGCATTTCCTTGCCTTGCACATAGAAAGGAGCATCCCAACCGTAGGACATCTTGCCTTCGGACGGAGATTCATAACGGATGTCCAACCCGTAATCTTGAACCAATGCGGCAGATATTACCTCTATGAACTTTGAGAAGCTTCCCCATTGCGATTTCGAGCCAGTTTCACAAATCCAGATATTTTGCCGGCCTTTCGCCAGAAAATCACATATTTCTCCTCGGTCGTCGGCCTTCAATTCCGCTGTATTTCTTGAGTATAGAGCAACATAACCATCATCCTTACGCCCAAAAATCCATGAACCGGAAATATGTACTTCATCAAAAGCTTTCACCGGGAAATAAGCATGAGAAAAATCATTCTTCTGATTGCCTGGTATATTATAGAGGCAAATGACTACATTCTTACTTTGAGCCGCACGGGGTAGAATTTCATTGCCCGCCCAATAATTGGGCGACCAACGCAGATTCTTTCCGCCCGGATGATTGGTATAGACCAAAGCCTCATTGCCCAATGTAGCCTGCCAGATATGCTGCTGATAACCCGGAGCGCCTTTCCTGTAATCCAGTGCGCAGCTCAGCATGTAGTCCGGAGTACGGTAAGTCTCTATATTTGCCTCGGAAAGAGCAAAGCGATCCAGATGCATATTCACCAGTTTACCATGTTCCGCAACCTGTGCATCATATTTCTTGATATATTCATCATAATTACGATAAGGCCATACATCATATTTTTCCGAAATCTGCTTGGACATGCGGATTGCCAAAGGATGTATAAATTCCTGCATTCCCCAGAAAAGATGACAATCCAATTCTTTTTCATACGAAATACCGTATGAAGGCGCATCTTCCACATTTATACTTACCCGCTGACGGTTTAACAAAGGAGTATCATAATCTACCGCTATTTTCCGGATAACTTCCGGACAACGGTAGGAACTGGTAGCAAGTGCCACAGGAGCTATGACTTCATCCCGGTCGTATGTCCCCACACCGAACACCAGCTTTGCCAACGGGGCTGTATTGTGCGCCCCCATAATGATGGAATGGGCATAGTTCCGTCCACTTGCCGAACCAAGAAAACCTTCATAGTTATTCAGCGCTACATCAAACATAAGCAAGTCCAGCACCATGCCTGCCTTGGAACGAATATCTTTGTCTTCAGCAAAATCATACAAATTGGCCAACAACAGCACCTCCACCTCATAGTAAGTGGACATCCATTCGCTAAACCCAAAACGGAAACGGTATTCCAGCCATTTCATCAGTCTCTCTTTTGCATGCGCCATGTGCTGCTTACCGTTCATGCCATTGGTGAACTTGGCCTTTTTATAGAGCTGGCCCGCCAGCAGTTCCGCAGTATGATAAAGTGCCTGGTGGTTTTCAGTATGATAACAGCGATAGGTCGTATCACGCCGTCCATCGTCCCACCAGTACTTGAAGTCCAGAATACACTCTTCAATACTTCCCTTTATCTCTTCCGGGAAGAAAGGTTGCCGCCTGTCCTGATAAACCATGCGAAGCAAGCAATTGAGAGTGAAATCATTGCAATCACGGTTCGATTTAATGACAGAAATCACCTCCCACATTTTATCCATTTCCAGAGGACGCCCCGAAGCGGCACGCGCAGCCTGCCGGAAAACACCGTAAAGGGGATGCCCGCTGCCGTTCTCGGCATAGTAATCAAGGAATTGTGTACGGCGCTCTTCGTAAGTGCCGCGAGGATGGCTCCAATACTCATCCCGCTGCCGTGCCTGTGTCGGTCCTGCAAATAACCAGGCCAGCAATATTGCAAACATTACGTACTTCATGTTTCTCTTTATTTTGTTTATTCATACAGTCCTTTCCAGTCGTGCGGAAAAGGAATGGTCTTATAATATTTCAATGAATGTTCCGGTTGTTCCAGGTCGGCGGGAATAGGCAGTCCCGAATATTCCTGAAAGAAAAGCAAACAGCCGTCCCGCCACCAGATTGCCTCCTGTTCCTGATACTCCAGCAGAGACGCAACGTGGTCAAAACGTTCACGGTCAATCTTGCCTTTCAGACCGCTCCATAGCTCTTGCATCAACCGGACTTCATCTACCCCTTTATAATAGTGACAGACCAATTCGTCCCACAGCGTTTTTCCCGAAGGCATTTTATAATCCCAAGGAACACGATGGAACCACAGCAAATACTCTGGAGGGCATGTTTTTATATTTTCAAATTTTTCATAAACCGGAGAATGGTACTGCAGGACAGCCCCTGTACCGCCGGCAGTTCTGTTCACTCCGATACTATCCTCAGTGATTTTGTGATAGTCGAAGGCAGTCCACACCGGATCATCGTGCCAAGGTTCGGGACCATTATGCGTATCGTAATTCATAATATGATTCAAGCCAAGAGGCATGGTATAGTTCACGTATGCTTCACGAGACATCTGCATAATTCGTAAGACAGGACTCAATACGCTGTCCTCATTAGAGAAGGTCATTTTAGCCCAATCTTCCGCAATCTCGGCAGAACTCGCATCCGGATTCCATGCCAAACGACCAAAAGCATACCAATTGGCCTGGCCGAACAGGTGTCCCGTCCAGTTAAGGTCCGTCCCGATATTAGGCACGCCGGCAATGGCCGAGATGCCATGAGTTTTTTGGTAGTTTTGTAAAACCTTTGAAACCGTAGATCCCTTACCATTCTCGTAAGTATCCGATTGAAGGGTTTCCTCAAACAAAGTACCCAAATACACCAGATGTCCCGCATGTCCAAGATTCTCCTGCGTAATCTGGAACTCTAAAGAAAGCGGTGTATCGGGCATTCCTCCAAATAACGGATGGAAAGGTTCACGCGGCTGGAAGTCGATAGGTCCATTCTTCGGCTGCACAAAAACATTCTTCCTGAACTTTCCGTCAAGTGGCTTGAATTCATTATAACCATTAATTACACGATCTACCTGACGTTCGTTCTGATAGACAAAAGCCCTCCAAAACACGATACCTCCGTATGGCTCCAAAACCTCCGCAAGCATATTCGCACCGTCAGCATGGGAACAGCCATAATCCTGAGGTCCCGGTTGCCCCTCGGAATTCGCCTTTACCAGAAAGCCACCGAAGTCAGGAATCAAAGAATAGATTTCTTCCACTTTGTCTTTCCACCATTTCTGCACCTGCGGGTCTTTAGGATTGGCCGTATCCAACCCTCCTATCTCCCGGGGAGCGCTGAATTTAGCGGTCAAATACACTTTTATGCCGTATGGACGGAATACATCCGCCAGCCCGGATGCCTTTACAAGCCAATCCGTGCGCAGACTTTTGGCTTGCGCATTCACATTATTAAGTACTGCCCCATTAATACCCACAGAAGCATTGGCACGTGCATAATCAATATAACGCTGCTCCTTATAAAAAGGAAGTCTCTCCCAATTCCAAATGCTATAACCGGCATAACCACGCTCTACCGTTCCATTCAGGTTATCCCAATGGTTCAGTACACGATATCTCAACTTGGGATTCTCCTTTATCGCCAACTGTTCCAAAGGCTGTGTGGTCTGCATCAATCTAAGATAATGGAAAACGCCATACAGCACCCCTATATCTGTCCGGGCTGCTATGACTGTAACCATTTTGCCCTCCATCTTACTATTCTGAATCAGATAGCCTTCATCAGACAATCCCTCAATTTCAGGATAAAAAGCTTGTTTCCGGAATAAAGGTATAGATTGAGGCGTGCCAATAATCAGCATATTATCTTCCAAAGTTTCCGTTTCTGCAAGATCTATACCCAACAATCCAGACAGGCCGGCCCGCAATTCTTTCTTTGCAGCAGCCAGGCTTCCTGTTTCTCCCGGGAACAGGACTTTCCGGTTTCTCTGACGATAGGACTCAGAGAGTTCATTATTACCTAATGGTTTATAACGTAACCATAATTCATAACCACTTTCCGCATGCAACCATTGCATACAGCATAGTAGAAGAAACAGGCATGTATTTCTCAAATTCATAATACTATCTTATTTCTATTCAATCTTACCGGCCCATCCGCCATTACGCACCAACTTCATTGTCAACTTGGTAGTGCTTGTCACTTCCGCCTCTTTCCTCTTATAGTCCATCGCCTGGCGATCTGCATTAATGCCATCTTCAAAATAAGTCAGATGTAATCTTTTATCTTTCGGCAGAAAATCGAGGTTCACTTCTATTTCACGTCCTGTATTGTTAGTGATGGCACCAATAAACCATTTCTCCCCACTACGGCGGGCAATAACGACATATTCGCCGACCTTCGCTTCCAGCACTTTTGTTTCATCCCAAACCACCGGAACACTGGATATGAATTCAGTACAGGGACGCTCGCGATAGTAATATACCGGATTATCCGCCAGCATCTGCAATCCGCTCTCGAATACAACAAACAAAGCCATCTGATAAGCACGGGTTCCCGATCCCATTGCATTAGCACGAGTAGAACGATTATCCTCGGGTTGAGCAGAAAACATAGAACCGGGAGTAAAGTCCATTGGCCCCACTGCATTACGCATAAACGGCAGGTAAATGGAGTTTGCCGGTTTACAATTGCCTCCTTGCTCCATACCCAATACCCCCTCATACGAAAGTACATTCGGGTATCTGCGTTCCAACCCTGCCGGTTTAAAGGAACCATGGAAATCGACAAACAGTTTATGTCTGGCAGCTTCTTTGGCTACCCGTTCATAATAGTTCACCATCCATTGGTCACTACGATCCATAAAATCAATCTTCACACCGGCAATTCCCCAATCTGCAAAAGTCTTGAACAAATCAAAATGATTCTCTACAGTCAGCCAGGTTAACCACAATACAATCTTCACATTACGCTCCTTACCATATTTTATCAACTCCTGTAAATCAATTGTCGGGTTCGGCGTGAACGGATCACGGGTACTTTTTGCCCAACCTTCATCCATGATAATATAAGGAATGCCGAAGGTAGAAGCAAAATCAATATAATACTTATAGGAATCCATATTGTAACCGGAGCGGAAGTCCACCCCATACAGACGGGCATCGTGCCACCATTCCCAACTTACCTGTCCCGGTTGAATCCAACTATAGTCTTCCAATTCACAAGGAGAAGAAAGATTATAAACCATTTCATTGGCAACAAGATCCCTATCATCATCCGAAATGACAAAGAAACGCCACGGGAAGCTTCTCTTGCCGGAAGTCTTGGCTATATAATCCGCCTCTTTTAATATCCTTACACTACGGTCACCGTCTTCACCGAACTCCAACGGACATTTTGGAAAAAGAGACTGCATGCCATTATTCCCAGTACTCTGCAAAAACATACATGGATAATCCCGCAAATCAGCTTCGGATATCAATATCTTATATGGCTTGTCCGTTTCCAGAAGCACTGGCAGGTAGCTCATACGGTCTGCCGGTTTATACTCCCTTGTCTGAACATGCGTATATGGATATTCATAAGATGTTTTAAAACCATTTGGCTGAGACATGTGAGCTAAATAATCCCCCGGGAAATGGATTACAAAATCTTCTCCCGTCACTTCAACCTCTCCTTTCCTATCTGTCACAAAACGATAGGCCAAACCTTTATCGAATACACGAAATTCTATAGCATAGTTACCCGCCATGTTCATACGCAAGGTATTGCAATGATTCTTTACCACTGCATTCTTCAAAGGAATCTCCCGCTTCACACTTTCATCAATCTTACCGCGTTTCACTCCCTTCAGTCTTGGCTCTTTTCCTAAGATTTCATCACCCAATGTCAGTGTTAAAGAACAGTTGTCCAACAACAAGTCATTTCCCGAATATACCGAATAATATACTTTGTCTTTCAGTTCGATATTCACCTTCAGTTTGCCGTCCGGTGACTGTATACTGATTTCCTTGGCAGAGACTTTCCCTCCATACAGCCATAGCACCGCCACCAATACAGATATAAAATATTTATGTATCATTACTTTTTATCGTTATAAGATTATTTTTCCAAAAATGCATTCACACACCACAATACAGGAGCTTGTCCGTGCATGTTTCCCAACAAGGTACGACGATTCAGGTAAAACTGACGGTCATTGGTCTTATTCGTCCCCTCACAGACACCTGCAACATCGCCATTTTTATCAATATGTCCCACCAAAGCAATCCATGCCCTACGAACTACCGGCGCATACGTAGCCTCCTCCAGCCAACCTTGCTTTACTCCTTTAATCATAGCATAAATGAACATAGCCGAACCAGACGTCTCCGTCCAAGTTGTCGGGTCATCAACCAATTGCCCCCACAATCCGTCTTCTTTCTGATATTTACACAGAGTATCCATCATCTTCCGATACGATTCCAAAATACGGGAACGATTCGGATTATCCTCGGGTAAGAGGCCAAGTAATTCTGTCATACCTGCCGCCATCCATCCATTGCCCCGTCCCCAAAAGAAAGGAACGTCTTCGGCATGATAGAACAACCCGTTGGGGCGCTGTATCTTATCCAGATAAACCACCATTTCGGCAGCCGCACGATCAATGTATTTCCTGTCTTCAGTGACAAAAAAGGCTTGTGACTGGATAGCTGAAATCATAAACATATCATCAATCCAATAACGTGTCTGCCACGACAACCCCTTATCCAACAATGCCTGATATTCCTCTTTACGTTTCGTATTACGAGGCATTTTCCACTGCTCATCGGCATACCAGATTCCCATTTGATAATAAATCTCCTTACCGGTCTGCGCATATAATTGTAGAGGTATCGTTCCAAATACAGTATGATCCACATGGTCGGGCAAGGGTTGCAGCCGGCGTTCAGGCCCAAAAATCGGCAGAAAGCGTTCTTCCAATTGCCTGAGCAGCTTTTTATTGTTAGTTATATCCGCATAGCGCAAGGCTCCAAACCATGCGCAGGTTTCAGGATATGTAATTTCATTGGGAGGTGCAGGATTACCATTAAAATTAGGATGCGGAACTTCCACAAAACGTTTACTGACCAACTCCCCCACAGCTTTAGGAGACACTCCATCAGGCCAGTCCTTAAATGCCTTTTGAGCAGACACCCCAAAAGGCATACAAACCATTAAGCTTGCTATTATCAATTTACGCATATCCATTCTTCCACTTATTTGATATTATTCAATATATCCAATTTCCCATCACCGATAAGTTTCAATATCAGTTCACCGAACAATGTATTCTGCCAGGCAAACCAGGCCCGAGTAAACTTTTCGGGGTTATCCTTATTGAAAGACTCATGCATGAATCCCGTACCAGCATCCGTCTTCATCAACATCCTGATGCAGTCTTCAATTTCTTTGTCATCCTGGCTGGTAAAAGCCTTCATCATGATGCTCATAGGCCAAATCATATCATAACCAATATGCGGGCCACCGATACCTTCCCCCGCCTTACCCTTGAAAAAGTACGGATTATCCTCGCTCCACACAAAACGACGGGTATTCTGGTAAACAGGGTCGTTAACATCTACATCTCCCAAGTAAGGCATAGCCAAAAGACTGGGAACATTCGCATCATCCATGAACAGCTGGTTACCGAAACCATCTACTTCAAAGGCATAAATTGTTCCATACTTAGGATGATTAAAGGTAGCATACTTCTTCAGAGCGGCTTCTACTTCGTCCGCAAGTACCTTGCACTCATTGGCAAGCCCCTGTTCCTTGTTTACTTCGGTAAGTATTTCAGCCGCTTTACGCAGAGAAGTTACCGCAAAGAAGTTAGCAGGAATCAAGAACTGGTAAGTAGAAGCATCATCCGAAGGACGAAAAGAAGATACTATCAATCCTACGGGCTTCACCGGATGCCCGTATCCGTTATTTTGCATCGTATCTAGCTGGCGTTCGGTTCTGCGCATGAATTTATAAGGACCGGGACCATCTTTACGCTGCTGTTCCTTAAACGTTTTCAGAATATTCTTCACAGCTTGAATCCAGTCGGCACCAAAAACTGACGCATCTCCGGTCACTTGCCAATAGTGATAAGCCAATCGCAAAGGATAACACAAAGAATCTATTTCATATTTACGTTCATGCAGTTCCGGCTTCATATCTGTTATGTCACTCATCCAATCTCCTCCGGTGGGACCATCATTAAAAGCATTGGCATAAGGATCAATATTGATGCATTTCCAATGGCGCAATATCACTCCACGAAGCATTTTTTTAAGTTCTGCATCAGAATTAGCCAACTGGACATAAGGCCATACTTGGGCTCCCGAATCGCGCAACCACATGGCGTGGATATCACCGGTATAAACAAACGTATCGTCTTCACCGTCCAGTTTACGATAATGTACTGTAGTATCCAGTGTATTGGGAAAACAATTTTCAAACATCCAAGCCAAATAAGGATTGGTCAACATTTCTTTTACTTCCGCTATTTTCTTCTCTACGATATCCGATATGAACAGTCGTTCCTTTTTCTCCGGACGGCGGCTGACATACTTTCCGATATTATCACATACCGCAACCGCATCATTTCCCACACTCTTCACAATGGCATTACCTTCTGTCGGATAAAAAGATAGCCCCAGTATAAAGGCTGAAGCAGCTACCATCTTTTTGCTAATTAGTTGTCTTCTCATGATATTTTTAAGTTTCTATTGTTTCAAAGTTGATAAGCGGGCATACATTTCCACAAGAGCAGCCTGAGTAAGCAACCATTTATATGTTTTCTTACGAGACTCTTTTACAAACTGTTCATCTTCAAACAGGCCATTATCATTAGGATTGTGCGTCCACAAATAAGATAGGGTATTTTTGAAGTCATTCAAATATTGTGGATTCTGATCTATTTTATATAATTCCTCAAATCCACGTAGCATAATAGCAACAAACCAGATATTACCATTCTTCAAGACTCTGAAAGCAGTTCCATCCAAAGTTGCAAAATCTTCAAAAAAACGATCGCTACATGCCTTAGCCAGATTTTGTGCATCAGTCAGATATCGGTTATCACTGGTCAATCCATACATAAGCGCAGCAGCCTGCATCATTTGACCACTATTGTACTGATACTTTGTCTTTCCTATCGTTCCATCCAGTTTCTTATTATCAAAATACAGATAGTCAACAGTATCCTGCAAATTCTCTTGGGTCCAATGATACAAATCCTTTCCAGCCTGCAAATACGCTTCATCTCTAGTGGTCTGGTAAAGTTTGAGAGCCAACACCGATGCCGGAGCGTTGGAACAGGTATTCTTTGAAAATTTCTTTTGTTCACACCAATAAATACCTCCTCCCAACACGCTGTCACAGCCACTTTCAAGAAATTTCCAAATATTTTTGGAAGAATCCAGATATTCTTTTCTTCCAGTCAGTTGATACGCCTCCAAAAAATCAAGTCCCAACCAGATATTGTCATCATAAAAGCGATCTGAATACCCAGCTTCGAACAAATAGGACTGATAACAAAACGGCTTCCTAACTGTATCATAGTATTGACTAAGTCCCGGCAAGATAATAGAATCCAATAATTTACCATATTTTTTATCTCCCGTAGCTTTCAACAATGCATTTACAGCAGAAAACAAACCAGACGTCGGCCACAGATAAGCCACTTTATCCTTCCGTACTGTATCATTGTCCGCCAGATAAGTCACTAACTCATTTTCTTGCTTCGGATAGTTCTCATTAAATAAACATTGCTCCTGTATCTTATAATATTTAATCGTACTGTCAAGTAATTGGCCGGCATACTCTGTAAACTGATTATCACTTACTGAACGTACGGGATATGAACAGCTTTGCAATAAAACTCCAACAACAAAAAACAAACAAATTGCAGTTCTCATAATATTATCTTTTTATACATGGTTTTTAGAAAGAGAAGCCCCTGCCTATCAGGCAGGAATTTCTCTTTACCGGTTATCCCTATATCCTCTTACCAATCTGATTTAAAAATTATTTCACTGCAAATATAAACAGAAACAAAAGCTTTTTATTATCTACCTCTGACAATAGTGTATGAAAGACGAATTAGGCAGAAACAAACACAGCAACGACTCTCAACATGAATGTCCTCATTTCTGCCAAATTCGTGTACAAATCTTGTATAAATCTCTATTTTACAAAATCATACAGTCTTTTTATTCTCCAAAAGCCATAGCCCTGATTCCCATTTATGCCTTCAACCGAAGTATAAAACGGCTCCCCTTACCTAATTCACTCTGAACAGTAAGTGTACCACCATGTGCTTCTACAAAGTCCTTAGAAATAGACAACCCTAGACCGCTTCCCTGTACTTTCGTACCAGGGACACGAAAATAGCGGTCAAAAATACTTTGATGATAACGCGGATCAATACCTTTCCCAAAGTCCTGCACATACATTTCCACAAAATCCCCGTCATGCTTGGCGCCGATAACGACCCTCCCGTTCTCTTTGGAATAGCGGATAGCATTGCTCAACAAATTAGTGAGTACCCAAGCAATCTTTTCACTGTCGACAAACAATTTAGGCATTTTTTCTTCCGGATACTCCACTTCTATCTGAATACCGAATTTATCTGCTTGTACCTGATTGGCCTTGATGGCATACTCTATCAGCTCAATGGGCTTCGTTATCTTAGGCATCATCTGCAGTTTACCGGCTTCTACCTGCGTCATGTTCAGTAGTTCTCCGGTAATTCCAAGAAGTCGATCAGCATTTTCCTTAATGCTGTTTGACAATTGCTCCTGCTCATCGTTCAACGCCCCTACCCGTTTGTCCTCCAACAACTGCAGACTCATCAAGATTGCGGATATAGGCGTTTTCAGCTCATGAGAAATAGTCGAAATAAAAGTAGTCTTGGCACTATCCAATTCTTTGAATTCTGTAATATTTTTCAGTAAAATCACATCGCCAAGATTATGAGGTTCGTCATCATCAGCCTCTGCATTTATAATGGTAATGTAAGAAGCTTTAAAGTAACTCTCCTTATTGTCTGCATAAATCTTCAACGGTTCTTTCTTTTCACCCGGATTTACCAATTCACGAACTAAACGGCGAAGCAAATCATTCTTTAAAGAAAGTTCCTCAGCCGAACGGCGAATTACCTCCTCCCGTTTCAAATTCAGCACAGTTAAAGCCTCATTATTAATAAAGAGAATTTCCCTATTACGGTTCAAACCAATAATAGGCTCATCAATACTATTCACAATAGCTTCAAGAAATTTCTTAGCAGAAAGTATGTCGTTCAGCGTACTGGCTCGATACTCCGTCAGTCGTTCCGCCATCCGATTAAAACCATCAGCCACTTCACGAAATTCCTCGTGTCCACTCATATCCAGACGTTTCTCATAATTATGGTTCGCTATTTCAAGAATCCCACGTGTCAGTTCTTGAATAGGTTTGCTGATAGAACGGGGAAGCCATACCAACAATATGATACTGGCAAAAATACATACTCCACCTATCACAGAAATCCAGAGCAACGCACGTTGCAATCCCGGTACAGCAGCAGGACTATCCGGCTCCGTAGCCGTCAGTATCTGTAGATTCACCACAGAAAGAGCAACCAGCAAAATAATCATTCCAGCCAATACCCCTACGCTGAGTATCAATTTTGTACGAATATTCATAATGTCCCTAAGAATTAATATTATGCAAGTATAATCAAATCTATATTTACTTGTGCCAAATCACGCACAAATTTTCGGTATTTCAATATCATAAACAATGATTTCGGGAAAGAAAGTGACGGACTTCCCATGCAGACGGTTGTTATCTGTTTCTCCCTACAAGTATCAACAATGCTTCCCAACACATCCGGTGATTGTACCTGAACAACCTCCCCCCCCAGTTCGGTCACCAATTTGAAGTGGTTCAACAAATACCTTTGATTTGCCAGACCGATGCGGTCAGTACTTTCTCTGGGAGTCTGCACATAAAGGGCAACAAATGAAGTATTGTAGCGGGTTGCCAGACGCGCAGCTTTACGAATGATACGGCGTGGTGTTTTCTCGTTGCTGCTGATACATGCCAGAAACCTCTCATGACGGACTCCCACACTGGTAACCACTTCATTCTCCACTTTCTTTTCTACCCGTAAAGCCACCTCTTTCAAGGCCAGTTCACGCAATTGGAGAATATTTTCCGTTTTGAAGAAATTATTCAAAGCAGTAGGAACTTTCTCCGGCTTATAAATTTTGCCGGCTTTCAGCCTGGCAATCAATTCTTCCGCAGTCAAGTCAATATTCACTACCTCATCTGCCTCTTGCAAAACGCTATCGGGAATACGTTCCTTCACCTCAATACCCGAGATGCCTTGTACTTCTTCATTGACACTCTCAATGTGCTGGATGTTAACGGCAGAAATCACATTGATACCCTCATCAAGCAAATCCATCACATCCTGCCAGCGTTTCTCATTCCGGCTACCTTCCACATTGGTATGTGCCAGTTCATCCACCACTACTATTTCAGGGTGTATCTGAATAATGGCATCCAAATCCATTTCTTCCAGTTCTTTCCCTTTATAGAATATCTTGCGACGAGGAATAACAGGCAATCCTTCCAACATGGCATCCGTACCGGCACGCCCATGGGTCTCTATATAGCCTATCTTCACGTCTACCCCATTGTCAAGCAACTCGTGTGCTTCCTGAAGCATACGATAAGATTTACCTACACCGGCAATCATGCCGATGTAGACCTTGAACTTGCCACGCCGCGACTTTTTAATCAAATCGAGAAAGTGTTGTACGCTTTCTTCCCTACCCATTTCTTCTGTTTTTTATTTGTTGTTATATATGCTACATAACCCGTAACGGTCATCACGACCGCCACGGATATCCAACATTAATTCATGAGTTCTACAATTATATCTAAATAAATCATGGCCTTAAGGTAGCACCAAATACAACTAAAAAATTACCTATTCTGATTGGCTTCTTCCAAAGCGATGTTCAGTTCCAATACATTTACGGTTTCCGTACCAAACAATCCAAGAAAGGGTTTGCTGATGTTCTTATCTACAATGGCTTTCACTTCAGCCTCGTTCATGCCACGTGCCTGAGCCACACGTTTCACTTGTACATAAGCACAAGCAGGCGTGATATGTGGGTCCAGACCGGAGCCACTGGCGGTTACCATTTCAGCAGGCACATCCTTGCGGCTCAGATAAGGATGATGTACCAGAAAAGTATCGATACGGGCTTCCACTTCTGCCAGATATTCATCGTTCGTAGGCCCCTTGTTACTGCCCCCCGAAGCATCGGCTGTATAATCACCCGCAGACGGGCGTCCCCAGAAATAAATATCTTGCGTAAACATCTGGCCCACATTGGCAGCACCTACCACTTTACCATTGAGGGTTGCCACCTCTGCATTTCCCCTGTTGGGACCGGCGAACTGTGCAAATATCCACAAGACAAGGATATAGAACAAAGAGAAAAACAGGCAAAATGCAATTGTTATTTTAAATGATTTCCAAAGAGTTTTCATTTTATCTAAGTTTTAAAAAAACAGACTAACTATCATATCTATCAGTTTGATGCCGACAAACGGAGCAATGACGCCACCCACACCATAAATCAACAGATTGCGACGAAGTAGAGCACTGGCACCGATCGGCTTATACTGAACACCTTTCAAAGCCAACGGAATCAAGACAGGAATGATGATAGCGTTGAATATAACAGCCGAAAGGATGGCCGTTTCAGGGCTATGCAATCCCATAATGTTCAAAGGAGCCAACTGAGGGATGGCTACCATAAACAAAGCAGGAATGATCGCAAAGTACTTGGCAACGTCGTTCGCAATGGAAAAGGTAGTCAACGTACCGCGTGTCATCAATAATTGCTTACCAATCTCCACTATTTCAATTAGTTTTGTCGGATCGTTATCCAAGTCCACCATGTTACCGGCTTCCTTAGCCGCCTGCGTACCACTGTTCATAGCCACACCCACATTAGCTTGTGCAAGGGCAGGAGCATCGTTTGTACCGTCACCCATCATAGCTACTAGTTTACCGGCCTGCTGCTCCTTTTTGATATATTCCATCTTGTCTTCCGGTTTGGCTTCTGCGATAAAATCATCTACTCCAGCTTTTTCTGCGATATATTTGGCAGTCAGCGGATTGTCACCGGTTACCATCACAGTTTTTACACCCATCTTGCGAAGACGTTCAAAACGTTCCTGAATACCCGGTTTGATAATATCCTGCAACTCAATTACACCGGTAACCTTCTGATTGACACATACTACCAGTGGAGTACCACCGTTGCCGGTAATTACGGCAATCACCTCTTCAATCTCTTTCGGGAACATGTTCCCGGCACTCTCCACAATCTTACGAATAGCGTCGAATGCACCTTTACGTATTTGAGTACCATCCTGCAAATCCACACCCGAACATTTGGTTTCAGCTGTAAACTTAATCATACGCGCACCGGTAGTATTCAAATCACGCATACGATGGCCGTTTTCGCGTCCCAGCTCAATGATGGACTTACCTTCCGGAGTCTCATCAGAAAGCGAAGACAGCAAGCAAGCCTCTACGAACAAATTCCCGTCAACACCCGCAACCGGATGAAACTTAGTGGCTTTACGGTTACCGATGGTAATGGTACCGGTCTTATCCAACAATAAGGTATCAATATCACCGGCTGTTTCTACAGCCTTACCTGACTTTGTGATTACATTAGCACGCAAAGCACGATCCATCCCTGCAATGCCGATTGCAGAAAGCAATCCCCCGATAGTAGTCGGAATCAGACAGACAAACAGAGAAATAATGGCTGCAATGGAGATATAAGTTCCCGGATGGTCGATATTCGTATAGTCGGCCATAGGAATCAACGTCACACAGACAATTACGAATACCAAGGTGAAACCAGCCAGAAGAATAGTCAATGCTATCTCGTTCGGAGTCTTCTGGCGAGTAGCACCTTCTACCAAAGCAATCATCTTGTCAAGAAAGCTCTCTCCCGGTTGTTGTGTCACCAGTACCTTGATTCTATCAGAAAGAACTTTTGTTCCGCCAGTTACAGAACTCTTGTCACCACCGGCCTCACGGATGACCGGAGCAGATTCACCGGTAATGGCACTTTCGTCAATGGAAGCCAAGCCTTCCACAATCTCCCCGTCGGCAGGAATCGTATCTCCCGCTTCACAAATAAAATAATCGCCTTTCTTCAGACGTGAACTGCTAACGGTACGGATTTTGCCGTCGGCCAAAACTTTAGCCGGAGTCTCTTCACGAGTTTTGCGCAAACTATCAGCCTGAGCCTTGCCACGTGCTTCAGCAATGGCTTCTGCAAAATTGGCAAACAGCAACGTTACAAACAAGATGATGAATACCAAGAAATTATATCCAAATGATCCATATTCCGAAGTGCCCAATGAAAGGAAGCAAACAATCAGCATAACAGCCGTCACAACTTCCACCGTAAACATAATCGGATTCTTTATCATCACCCGTGGATTCAGCTTCACGAATGATTGCTTCAAACTTTCAATAACTTGCTCCTTCTGAAACAGAGAAGCTGATTTATTATCTTTCATACCTAAAAGAATTACCAATTATAAATGACTAATTACAAACTGAAATGCTCAGCAATTGTACTCAATGCGTGTGCCGGAAAGAATGACAAGGCAGCCACGATAAAGATGACAGCAAAAGTCATCACACCGAAAGTAACTGTATCTGTCTTCAGCGTACCGGCGCTCTCCGGAATATATTTTTTTCCAGCTAATAGACCTGCAATGGCCACCTGACCTACGATAGGCAGGAAACGTCCCAAAATCAGTGCCCAACCGGTAGTATAGTTCCAGAAGTAAGTGTTGTCACCCAATCCTTCGAAGCCTGAACCGTTATTGGCCGCTGCTGAAGTATATTCATAAAGCTGTTCACTCAGCCCATGGAAACTAGGGTTATTCAACCATCCCCCTTCACCTGCCACAAATTCCGGATAATGTGCAAACAGGAAGCAAGAAAGTGCCACACCACCCAAAATAATAAGCGGATGAAGCAGTGCCACAATGGTAGCAATCTTCATTTCACGTGCTTCCACCTTCTTACCGAGGAACTCCGGAGTACGCCCCACCATCAGCCCGCTGATGAATACGGTGATGATAATGAATGTATAATAGTTCATAAAACCTACACCCACGCCGCCAAACCACGTATTAATCTGCATGTTCAGCATTTCCATCATACCGGAAAGAGGCATTGTCGAGTCATGCATACCATTCACTGAGCCGTTGGAAGTAACTGTAGTCACAATGCTCCAAAGAGCAGTAGCAGCAGCCCCCAAACGAACTTCCTTGCCTTCCATTGCTCCATTGTCTTGGGCAATGCCCATCTCATCAATGCGTGGATTACCTCCCATCTCTTGTGAAACGTTGATGCACACACCGACAAGGAAAGCAAACAGCATTACACCATAAATGGAGTAAGCCATCTTTCTGCGTTTGGTATAAAAGCCAAGTGCAAAAATCATTGCCATAGGGATAATCAAAATAGACCAGCACTCTACAATATCCGTCAAGTAAGTAGGATTTTCCAACGGGTGTGAAGAGTTACATCCAAAATAACCGCCACCGTTTGTACCCAACTGTTTGATAGGGACAATGGCTGCCGTAGGGCCTTGTGAAACCAACTGGGTCTGTCCTTCCATCGTCTGAACTTCCATCTTGCCTTCAAATCCCATCGGAGTACCTTGTACTATAAGAATGAAACCTACAACCAATGAAAGCGGCAACAATACACGTGTACAACTCAAAACCAAGAACTTCCAGAAGTTACCGATAGTCTTCGTAGATTTTGCAGCCATACCCTTCATGACACCTGCCATAGCTGCCATACCGGTAGCAGCGGTAATGAACTGAAACAGCATGATAACAAACAATTGTGTAAAATAGGTCAGTCCGCTTTCACCGGAATAATGCTGCAAGTTACAATTGACCATAAAACTGATACATGTGTTGAATGCCAAGTCCGGTGTCTGGTTGACGTTTCCATCCGGATTCAATGGTAACCACTGCTGCGTACAAAGCAGCACCATGCCCCATACAAACCAAAAGGCATTCAGGATCAGCAGGGCTTTCAAGAACTGCTTCCAGTTCATCTCTTCCTCCGGATTGACTCCGGCTACTTTATAAATCAATCTCTCGACCGGCTTCATGAAATCCGACCATGTCTTTTCACCTTTGTAAACCTTGGCAATATACTTTCCTAAGGGATAGGATATCACAATCAGCAGAACAATCTGCAAGGCTACTCCTAAAATCTCAGTGTTCATTTATCCACTCTCCATTCATTAAAACTTTTCGGGTCTTATCAGTACATAAGTCAGATACCCGAACATCACAATACCTAATACAAATAAAACTGTGTACATAATTCTCTCTTTTAAATCTTCTCAAACCAATCTACACATTTCCAGAAAAGCCAGAAAGCGAACAAGCCGCTCAAGAGGCAAAAAATAAATGATACTGTTATTCCCATGTTTTTACCTTTTAAAATATTACTATATATTTTTGTCTGCCGGGAATATACTAAATGTGTGCCAGAGCAAAGGAGCAGACATTATCTTATTAATTATCAATAACATATACATCAAACAGGTATAAAAAGAAACAGGTTACACCCTTTCAGAATGAAAAGGTGTAACCTGTTTTGAAAAGGTATGTGTTTTTAATTTATCCCGACAAAAGATCTGTAGTTACTTATGCTTCCCAACCTTTCTTCAGGAATAATCCCACCACGATCCTATATCGAGGGTATCTCAGTCCTATACAAAGATATCCTCAGTCGTATATTGAGATTCCCCCATTATAGAAAGCGTTCTGAGAAGGGATAAAATCAAAGTTCCATTTTATCTGGGAATCAAGAATCTGTTTGATGAAAAATACTTAAAAGTTCATTCTTCATGAAGTTATAGAGCCCCTAAATCTTGTATTCCTCAATCTTCCGGTACAACGTCGTCAACCCTATTTTCAATAACCGGGCTGCTTCTGTCTTATTACCTTTAGTATACTCCAGTACACGAGCTATGTGCCGTCGTTCCATAGCCGATAGTTCAAAACTGTCAGGAATAGACTCACTGGAATTCTCATAATGAACATTCTGAATTTCAAGCGGCAAATCGGAAATGTCCAAATGCCCACTCTCACAAACAATCATACTACGTTCTATCACATTACGCAACTCACGGATATTCCCTTTCCATAATTGTGTATCCAGTGCTTCAAGAAAAGCAGGAGTAACCTCCGTTACCGGATACGCCAATTGCTCGGAAAAGTTCTTTATAAACGCTCTTGCCAGCAGCCGTATATCACCTGCACGTTCACGCAATGGCGGCAGATGTATCTGGAATACACTCAATCTATAAAACAAGTCTTCCCGGAAATGGCCGGAAACAATCTCCTGAGGCAGATTACGGTTCGTTGCAGCAATAATACGAACATTGACACGGGTAGGTTTTGTATCTCCTATTTTAATATATTCACCTGTTTCAAGGATACGCAACAGCTTAGCTTGCAGTTCAAACGCCATCTCACCTATTTCATCAAGGAAAATTGTTCCATTGTTCGCTTCTTCAAACAATCCCTTCTTGTCTTTCAATGCACCGGTAAACGAACCGGCCTTATGACCGAACATTTCACTCTCCAGCAACTCCTTACTGAACGAAGAGCAGTTTACCGCTACAAAATTCTGCTTGGAACGTTTACTATTATAATGAATAGCCTGGGCAAAAACTTCCTTTCCGGTCCCTGTCTCTCCTGTCAGTAATACAGGCACCTCCGTACCTGCTACCTTTCGAGCCAATGAAACGGCCTTCTTCAAGGCATTGGATTCTCCCAAAATAGAGTCAAAAGAATAAGTGAGCCCTATCTTTCTCTCCAGTTTCTCCAACCGCACGTTCATACGTGCTTTCTCTACCGCACGGCTTATCAAAGGAATAATCTTATTATTGTCGTCTCCCTTTGTTATATAGTCAAAAGCCCCGTTTTTAATGGCTTGTACCCCATCAGGGATATTGCCGTGTGCCGTCAACAGAATAACTTCTGCATTGGGGGTTGCTTTTTTAATTGCCAATACCAAATCTACACCATTCCCGTCCGGAAGAAAAACATCGCACAACACCACATCTGGGTTCTGGACCTCCAACTGCTTTAAGGCCGATCTGCAATCACCGGCCTGACACACCTCATAGCCTTCCAGCTCCATCATACGCGACAGCAAAGTACGAATTTGTACTTCATCATCAATGATCAGTATCTTACTCATATTCCATTATAAGTTTAAAGTGGTAAAAGGTAAAAACAGGAGACCGCAAATATAAATGTTTTCATAGAAATCTGCGGTACGCCTTTTGAACTTTTATAAATGAATAATGAGCCATTTTGAATTTAATGAGGCAGTATGAATGCATGAAGATCCAGACTCAGTAAGATGAACTTTGGACAGCCATAAAGAAACTTATGAGAAACGTTCAATAATCTCCATACACATACGCCCGTTGTGATAGGGGCATTTCCAGAAACCGGCTTTGTCATCAGCCGTGTTTATACTACCGTCACTGCGCACACTCCAATACCATTCTCCATTCTTATAATCTATCAGATGCCGCTTGATAAACTCCCAGCAACGGAGAGCCTTCCGCATGGCTACCTCATCACCGAAATACTGATAAAGATTGGCATGCCCTACCACATTCTCCGCCTGTACCCACCAATGACGTTCCGTATCGGTCTTATCTTTACCCGGAAACGTTTCGTAAATCAGACTTCCGTCAGGAGCAAGACCTTCATCAGATGCTGCGGCAATATATTCTACCAGAGGTTCTATTTTTTCCAATACAGTCCTGTCTCCTAAGACTAGAGCAGCCTCATGTATCAACCAAGAAGCTTCAATGTCATGTCCATAGGAAACAATGCGGTACTTGCTAACCCAATCATCATTAAAAAACAATTCCAAATGTCCCGTTTTCATATTCAGAATCTTGTCCGTAAAGATTCCAATCAAATTACGGAGTTGACCTTTCAAGCGTTGGTCTTTCCAAACTCTGAACAGATTTGTATAAGGTTCCAGAATATGCAGATGAGTATTCATCGTCTTGCGTTCATTTTCATCCTTGTCACTCAAGCGCATATCCGCAATCTCTCCCCATTCACGAGTCAGAGCTTCACAATAACCGTTCTTCACAGAATCAAAACTATGTTCCTCAATGCTTTCAAAAAGGCGGATGGCATAGTCCAACGCTTCTTCATCACCCGTAGCCCGATAATACTCGCTCAAGCCGTAGATGGCAAATCCCAAAGCATAGATTTGCTTTTTCGTATCCAGAGGCCTCCCTTTACAGTCAAGCGACCAAAAGACACCACCATACTCTTTATCATAAAAATCATCAATGATAACCCGTTTTGCCCGCGTCGCTGTAACAAGATATTCATCCTTTTTCAAAATACGGTACGCAGATGAAAATGTCCACAGGATACGTGCATTCAATACGGCTCCTTTTTCGGCTTCCGGTATCAGGATTTCCCGGCCAGTGATGCGTCCATAAAAGCCCCCATTGGCCGTATCCGTCATTTTTTTGATCCAGAATGGAAGGATATCAGTAACCAACTCCTCTTCCATTTCTTTCCTCATCCTATTTATATCCATAATATCTAACGATTTTTATCAATCAAGGACAGTACGCTTTTCTTTCAAATCAGCACTGATAGCTGCCATCCGGGACTTGTTCAGCGGATAAATGAGTAAAATCAAAATAGAAACTACAGCTATCATGGCAGGGATAAAGCTCATCAAGTATCTCAACCCATCCAGAGCTTCAGGTGTCTGCACCGCATTTTCAGCAGTGTTATAGCCAAAACAAGCCAATAAGGCCATTACAGCCCAACCGGCAAATGCCCCTCCAAATTTCTGTGCCATTGAACCCGAAGAGAAAATCAGACCGGTGGACGAGGAACCGTCTTTCTGCTCTGCATAATCTGCCACATCAGCATACATGCTCCAGATAAGCGGGGACACAATCCCTGTGCAAACGGAAATCAAGATTTGGAAAATCATCATCAACCACCATCCCAGGCTATCATTCGGGACAAAGAAGAAAAGTACGCTAAATATGGCCAGGCAAACCAATGACAAAATATAAGTTGATTTCTTGCCGAGCCTCAGAGAAAGAGGGACAGCCAATGCCACGCCAATCATATTGCAAACCTCCCCTACCATGAGGAATAATCCCGCATATAATAAAATGTGGAAGACACCGAAATCAAGAAAAGCATTTTCACTGATATAATCCTTAAAAAAATAAGCCGCTGTAGCGCCACGTACCGTACTAAACAAATTGGAGAGCAAGGCCGCACCATTCAATATCCACCAGGGTACATTGCAAACAAGCGACTTGATGTCCTTACCTATCGACTCGGCAGCCGCACTCTTAACATGCTCGCAAGTCATACTGAAGCAGAGCAGGAAGCCTGAAAAGCAAAATATAGCGATGACTATCATTGCATACTGCCAGCTTTCCGGGTTATTATGTCCCATTGACTTGAACCAATTACACAACGGTTCCCATGCACCCAAAGCAATAAAGCTACCGCCGTATGCGAAAAACATACGGTAGGAGGAAAAAACAGTTTTTGTATTCGAATCATCTGTCATTACCCCCAACATAGCCCCGTATGGCACATTGATAGCTGTATATACCGTCATCATCAATATATAAGTGGTATAAGCCCAGATAAGCTTACCCGTTTCTTCCATATCGGGAGTCGTAAAGAGCAAAATTCCCGCCACTGCAAAAGGAGCCGCAATCCACAACAGATAAGGGCGGTACTTCCCCCAACGAGTATGGGTGCGGTCTGCAATAACCCCCATCATAGGATCAGACAGTGCATCCCAAATACGAGTTACCAACATCAGCAGTCCGGCGTCAGCCAGACTTAGTCCAAATATATTCGAATAAAAGAACGGCAGATAATAGGAAAATATCTTCCAGAACATAGAGGAAGACATATCCCCGAAACCATAACCGACTTTTTCTTTCAATGTTGCCATAGCATGCTGTGCATATTAATGATTAGTAGTAAAAGAATGAAAGGGACACACTATTTCCGTTCTTTCGCACATTCGTTATCTCATTATTTTCAGATTCTTGTCTATCATTTTTTTGAGCGTTTCCACAGAAGCGCATGAACATAACCCATCCACAGGTGTATGCATACAATAATCCACCAACTTATCAATGGTGGAAGTCGCTACATGCATCCGTGTATCGGAAGAAGCATAATAGATGAAAACCGTCCCATCTTCATCAGCAATCCAACCGTTGGTAAAGAGTACATTGCTCACGTCACCGACACGTTCTTCACCTTCAGGCACCATGAAAGCACCGGCAGGAGCAGCGATTAACCTGGCGGGATCTTTCAAAGAGGTCATATACATATAGAGTACATAACGCAATCCGGCAGCACAGCCGCGGACCCCATGCGCCAGATGCAACCAACCTTTTGACGTCTTGATAGGGTGAGGACCCTCCCCATTCTTCACTTCCTTGATTGTATGATAATAGCGCCGGTCAATGATGGTTTCTTCCTTTACTTCAGCATGTGTCATGTCATCTACCAGTGCCCAACCGATACCGCCACCACTTCCGGCATCAATAAACCCGTCTTGCGGACGAGTATAAAGCGCATACTTCCCATTTACGAACTCAGGATGCAACACCACGTTGCGCTGCTGGCTTTCAGTCTTCAAATCCGGCAGACGTTCCCAGTTTTTCAGGTCCTTGGTACGCGCAATAGCAGCTGTAGCCGTAGCGGAAGACAAATCTCCGGCAGGTGCATTGTCATCATGGCGTTCCGCACAGAAGATACCATAAATCCAACCATCTTCATGAGCAGTAAGCCGCATGTCATAAACATTAGTAGCAGGTATCACATCTTCGGGCATTGCTACGGGATAATCCCAGAAACGAAAATTATCTATACCGTTGGGACTTTCTGCAACTGCAAAAAATGACTTACGGTCAGCCCCCTCTACACGTACCATCAGCAAATATTTACCATTCCATTTGATGGCACCGGAATTCATTGTCGCATTGATACCGATACGTTCCATCAAATAAGGATTAGAGTCTTCATCCAGGTCGTAACGCCAAAATACAGGTGTATGAGCTGCTGTCACCACCGGATATTTATAGCGTGTAAATATACCATTTCCTTCTTCTATTGCCACATTCTTTCTCGTAATTAACTCTTCGTGTTTTTGAAAGAGCCTTTCTACCTTCTCTTTAAAGATTTCCATATTATTATGTTTGTTACTTAAATTTACATCTGTTGCGAAGGGTGCTTTTTGAGTTGCCATAATTAAAATAGGTTTCACAACAGCCATGTTCTGCATTCCACACATCATTATATACATATTATCATGATGCCCGGACATAAGATTATTTTCTGGCACAAAGATAGCTGATTGCACCAAGTGATAATGATACTATTTTATCCCTTTACTATATAAAACAACAGAAGAAAAAAAGAGCAAGCATTCACTGCAATAAAGTCACAGCCTCATCAACAGCCGCAGTAGCTTATTCCATTAGAAATACTTTACTCATCATTGACAAATAAAGCCTAACACATGATTACAATTGAATTACATGTACTATAATCGGGAATCTATTTAGAAAACCGGAAAAGATACGGGTTCTACAAGCCCAGAGTTATGTCAAAACAGCCGACAAACATAAAACAAGGCAAATCTTTTTCTGATAACAAGCAACAAACTATTCACCAACTAAAAAGCCGATTACTTTAAACGAAGAATACTGATACTATATTATCATATCACAATCTTCTTCTTCCTGTAGTTTTCACGAAATTCCTTTGGAGAGCAATCCTTCTTTCGTTTAAATATCCGGTTAAAGTTAGAAAGATTATTGAACCCACAATCATAACAAACTTCAGCAATCGTACGAGTGGAATCAACCAGCAGACGGGTAGCAAATCCCAAACGGATATCAATGATATAATCAGAAAGCGTCTTGCCGGTACGCAAGCGGAAGAACCGGCTGAAAGAAACCGGTGTCATCCCCACCATATCAGCCAAAAAGCCCAAACGGATATCTTCCTGATAATGATCGGCAATATATTTTTGGACTTTCTGTACCCGCCTACTATCAGAAAATACTTCTATCTTTGCAAAAGAAGAAGTGGAAAGCACTTGTGCATTGTCATACAAAGACAACTCATAGAGTATTCTCAAGAAGTTCATAACCGCATAAAATCCCTGTTCTTCGGAAGCCAGTTTATCAAGCCAGTTATAGACCTTCATAATGGCCTGCATGGGAAAAGAGAGACCACATTGCGCACGTTCAAGCATGCGGCGAATACTATCAAACTGGTTCTTGTTGATAACGCTTCCAAAAAACAAGTCAGACGAGAATTGAATCGTGATTTCACGGATATCTTTAGAGACACATTCATGCTGTTCCCAAACATGCTCCAATTCCTTTCCGGTTATCAACACCAAATCATAATCTCCTATGATCTCAGCTGAATCCCCCACTACACGGCGTACCCCCGAAGCGTGTTCGGTAAAATTCAGTTCGTATTCAGCATGACAATGAATAGGGTAGGTAAACTCTGTTTTATGTCGGTCAGCAATATAAAAGCAATCCCGTTCGGACAAAGGAGTAATCTCCCTCATTATACAACTGTTGTTTTCCATGGCATTGTATCAAAAAAGTATCATGCAACAAATATACTCATTCTTTTTAATCCCGCAATCATACCCAGTGTTACATTTAAGGATAAAACCGTCATACCTTCTCTCAACAATTGCCACACTAAGACTTGGCAACTGCAACATTAGTTCCCGACAATCTTTTTCCCAGGCATCATTTTACCGTAAACGTCTCCTTCAACAAATCCTTATCATCCGAAGAGGCCCCCACCATCACGATGAACTCGCCCGGCTCTACAACCTTCTTCATCTTTATATCATAGAAAGCCAGTTTATCGGGAGTTATCTTGAAGTTTACCACTCTGCTCTCTCCCGCTTTCAGAGACACACGTGCAAAATCTTTCAGTTCTTTCACCGGACGTGCAACGCAACTGAACTTATCGCGGATATAGAGCTGGACAATCTCCACACCGTCACGGCTGCCTGTATTCGTCACTTTCACACTTACACCGACACTACCGTCCTTCTCGATTTCCTTCCGGTCTAAATTCAAGTCTTCATACTTATAAGTAGTATAGGATAAACCATATCCAAACGGATAAAGCGGTGTACTTGGTTTTCCTGCCACATATGGATGGAAATATTGAGAAGGCTTGTGGTTGTAAATCATCTGGAGTTGTCCCACACTGTGAGGAATGGTTATGGCTAATTTGGCAGAAGGATTAACCTTACCATACAGAATCTCAGCCACAGCCTGTCCACCCTGCATACCCGGAGCCCATGCCTCTACAATCGCCGGCAGGTTTTCGGCGGCCCAACGTACACTCAAGGGACGTCCGTTAACCAATACCAGCACAGTCGGTTTACCGGAAGCGGCTACTTTCTCAATCAATTCTTCCTGCAAGCCTACGAGATCAAGGTCACTACGATCCGTGTCCTCGCCATCAGTACGGTCGTTCCAACGGAAGCGCATCATATATTCACCGGCCACCACGATGTTCAAATCCGCATTCTTAGCGTGGGCAGCCGCCTCATCCACTTTCTTCGGATCCATATTACGAGGATCCCAACCTTGGTCAACGAAATCAAATTGCGTATCGGGAGCTATCATCCGCAGTCCCTCGAGGATAGTTGTCACATTCTCCTCCTTTTCAGGGGCACTCCAGTCACCGAGAATATTCTGGTCATCGGCATTGATTCCCGTAACCATTATCTTTTTATATTTGGAAGGATCCAGCGGCAATACACCCTCGTTTTTCAGAAGTACGATGCCGTTGCGTGCTGCCTCAAGGGCTGTTGCGCGATGTTCGCCACACAAACGGATCTTCATAGTCTCTTCCACATCTGCATATGGTTGTTCAAACAGGCCGAGACGGAATTTGATGTCAAGAATACGACGTACGGATTCATCTATACGAGATTCCGGAATACGGCCTTCCTTCACCAACTCCACTACCATCTCATTCCAGTGGATACCGTGCATGTGCATATCCATACCGGACATAATGGATTGATAAAAGGCCTCCTTCAGATTCTCCGCCGTAGCATGCAGGTCATGGGTATGCTCAATATCCATCCAGTCGCTGACAACAAATCCGGGAAAATTCCACTCCCCGCGAAGCACATCCGCCATCAGCCACTCATTGCTGTGGCAAGGCACTCCGTTCAGTTCATTATGTGCCGTCATCAATGACATGGCACCTGCCTTGACACCAGCTTCAAACGGCGGGAAAAAGACTTCGCGGAGCGTACGTTCGGATAAATCCGCCGGAGAACCGTTCGTTCCGTTGATAGGCTCACTACCGCCTACAAAGTGCTTGATACAGGCCAATACATCTTCTTTACTGTCCAGACTTCCCTGATACCCCTTGACGGACTGCACTCCCATCCGTGTCACCAGATACGGATCTTCACCGAATGTCTCACCAACACGTCCCCAACGAGCATCACGGGCTACTTCCACATTCGGGTTGAACGTCCAATGCATATTCATGGCACGCATTTCCTTAGCTGTCTCACGGGCTATCCGGTAAGCCATCAGTGTATCAAAAGAACAAGCCAGATTGATATTTGTGGGATATACCGTATTGCCCGGAGCATTGGCATTGCCGTGAATGGCATCAATACCAAAGATAATAGGTATCTGCAAACGGCTCTTCATGGCAAGAGACTGCAAATAGTTCGCCTCTTCAATCGTAAGCACATGAAGAAAAGACCCTATAAGCCCCTGCTCTGTCCATGCAGCTACCTCTTTGTCCGTAATACCGGGATAGAAAGCGTTTGCCGTATTGTTTTTCAACTCCTCTTCGGTCATCACGGCACTGTTTGCCTTGATATGCTCCAGACCGACAAACTGATTCATCTGGCCTACTTTCTCCTCCAAAGTCATTCTGCCAAGAAGATCCTCCACCCTCTCCTTTACTGGAGCTTCAGGATCCTTATACACTTCCTTCCGGCTTCCGCCACACGATACCAAGCAAGCAACTATTGCCATAACAATTAGTTTGTTTTTCATTGAACGTATTATTTTTGTAAGTAGATTTTTGTATTTTGCCACAAAGATAGGGAGATTCGATAAAAATCAAGCAGCATTATTTTATCCAATCATAGTATCATTTGTTTCCAACTACCACATAGGTTGTTATCTCCTGGTGTCAGAACAATAATAAAGAGGCCGCTTGAGAGAATTTGCAGAGGTTTGCAGAGATAAAAAAAGAAAAGCGACAAGCAATTTTCACTGCTTGTCGCTTTCTGTCGGAATGAGGCGACTTGCAACCTGATTTTCTTCTTTTTCTTCTATTTTGCTGATGTTTGTGTAAATTGTATGTTTATCAGTGTATTATAAAAACGGTATCAACAAAGAGAAACAAAGATAAAACAAATAAAATAAAGATTTTGCGGAACAAAAACGGAACAAATGTAGGAATTGTTCCGCTAATCATGTATCTTTGCTTTTGGATTTAAAAGTGAAGAACATGGCAAATATAAAATTTCTCATCCGTGATATGGATGCTGACAATGAGCAAACCATATACATAACTTCCCGCTTTGGTAGAAATGAAAAGCTCATGTATGCCACACCATTGAAAATTGAACCTTTGTTTTGGGATGAAAAGAAAGAGTGTGTTAAAAATTCAAAGTATTGTGTCAATAAGGACGAGATTAATGCAGCCCTTAAAAGTATTGAAGGGAAAATAAACTCTTTCATTGCGGAAGCAACAACAAAAGGTGAACCAATTACTAAAGACAGCCTTAGAAATTTTCTTGATATTCACTTCGGAAAGAAAGTAGCGGCTGCACATGATTTTCATTCGTTCTTTGAGGAGTTTATCCGGTTATGTGATACAAGAGTAAGCCCACGTAGAGGCGGTCAGACTATCGACTATAAAACAAAACGTGAGTACGCCCGTACCTATTACTACATTCAAGAATACGAGAAGAAAAGGAAAATACGGTTGGAGTTCCGAAGTATAAATCAATCTTTCTTCAATGATTTTGTTGCTTTCTTGCAAGAACTAGGATTGAGTACTAATACTATTTGGCACAAAACAGTAAGCCTTAAGGCTGTAATGAAAGCAGCTAATGAGCAGGAACTAACAGATAACACTAAATATCAACTATTCAAAAATGTATCAGAGGAGAGCCAGGCCATCGCATTGAGTGAGGATGAACTCGATACGCTTGCGTCCTTTGATTTTTCGCATTCTCCCCGATTGGAACGAACACGGGATTTGTTTCTCGTTGGTTGTTGGACTGGATTACGGTTCTCTGATTTTACACGTATTAGAGAAGAAAATATAAAAGACGGGATGATAACCATTCAACAACAGAAAACGAATGAGTTTGTAACCATCCCTTTGCATCCGGTATTCTTACGTATTTGGGAGAAGTATAACGGTAATCTTCCAGGTAATATAAGCAATCAGAAATTCAACGATAATTTGAAAGACGTATGTAGGGAAGCCGGATTAACGGAACATGTGATGAAATCAATAACCAAAGGTGGTAAGAAGCAAACTACTATTTATGAAAAGTGGCAACTCGTTTCTTCACATACAGCCCGGAGAAGTTTTGCAACCAATCTATATAAATCAGGTTTCCCAAGTATTAGCATTATGCAGATAACCGGACATAAGACAGAAAGTAGCTTTCTGAAATATATCAAAGTGACTAAAGAAGAACATGCTAAGATGCTGATGATGCATTGGCAAAAAAAAGGTAGTTTATTAAAAATTGTATGATATGGAGAATATAAGAAGATACATTGAAACTGTTTATGGAGAATTTAAATCATTTGAACAACTAGCAGCAATTAGAGAAGAATGCATTTGCTTAATTGCCAATAAGCTATTGACTATGGATAGTACAAACAAGGAATTATATGCAAAGATGATTTCAAAATATCTTGATTCGATGCATAATTATTGTTCTATAAATGAAACGTATGTGACCAGCAATGATAGATCTGTCAGATTAAAAAATAGGCTTAATGAAATAAACGATTTTGATGAAAGCAATACAATATCGGATGAAGAAGATATTGTGCTTCATTTAGATAATGAGATTGATGTAATGGTGGAGTTCATTCTTGAGATAGAGGATTTGTTTAACTCTTGCGATTTATCTTTGAATGACCATTTTACGGCTTTACAAGTTCCATCCGATATGATACAGCGAAAAGCAAAAGACGTACTATCTCAAAAAGTATTAAGAAAAAAACTACCATCCGCAAAGGCAACTGAACAAGTAGACGTAATAATAACTCTATTAAATAACTGCAATATAAAGTATTCGAACGATAAAGATTTGTCTGAATTTATTTCGTGGTTGTGTGGTGGCAGTGCTGAATCAATACGGCAAAATGGTATAATAAAGAATACCGGATATAATAATGAAGAAGTCTTAAAAGAAAAGTTTGCATCCATCGGCATAACCTACGACAAAGGGAAAATAAATAATGAGTAAATAAAGCAAAGTTGTAATATTACACGGCATATTACACGAAAATAATCACTATATTTTTGCATCCATAAGAAATAAAAACAAGAAACTTATGGATGCAAATTTTTTATCCCCTAATTCAATGTTAATTCAAGGCGCAACAATGAGTGACCTTGAAAACATGATGAGCCGCATTCTTGATAAGAAGCTGGCTAATATAATAGAATCTACTCCCAAAGTAGAGGACTTTCCGAAAGACACACTGTATAAACGTAAAGATGCAGCCATACGGTTGCAAATTTCCTTACCTACCTTAGACGCATGGACGAGAGCCGGCATTATTAATGGCCGCCGGATAGGTACACGCATTTACTACACAGAGAAGGATATTAACGATGCTTTGAAAAAGGCGTGTAAATAATGGAGGGCGTGACTATGAAAGAAAAGAAAAAGGTAGCCTCATCGACTACCAATCTCCCTAACTACGAGGGCAAAGATACTAATTCTTCCCAAAATATCAGGGCTGTCAGAAAACTATTTTTATCAGGCGATAAGTTTACAGCCAGACAGATTAATGAACTGGTAGGCTTTAATGATGCCCGTAAGGCTATTTCTGAACTGCGTCATAAGGAAGGAATGAACATCCAGGATATTCGGTTATCAAACGGTTGCAAATTATACTGGCTGGCAGGGAAAGGTGGACGCAATGAGTGAAGAAAGTAAAATCTCCCAAATAAAACTGTTATCAGAATGCTTTGCGAAATCCCCTAAAACCATGTATCAGGCCGAACGGGAAACAGGTGTAAGGATTGCCAATATTTGTCGTTTTATAGACAAGATGAAGAAAAACGGCAATATCCGTAAGGTATCATCCGGTAAATGTCCCATATCACACAGGAAAGCCGGATTCTATACGAGTAACCGGGAATACTTCAAAGACGATAAACAGCCTTCACTTTTTTGTGATTTCTGGAACGGTATAAAATTAAAGCCATGAACATAAGTGTAAATAACAAAACTTTGTCCGATGTGCTTGTATTACCTGTTGACGGGCTTTCAGCAAATGCACAAGAGATAATTAGAGAAGTGTCGGAAGTGTATCAGTGCAGCCGTGATATAGTACTGGCTGCAATGTTTAGTGCGGTCGGTGTAGCAGTCGGCAAAAAAATAAGGATTTCCGATAGCAAGTATTTTAACTATCCGTGTCTTTGGGCGTGTGCAGTCGCCCCGTCCGGTTCTAACAAGTCCACCCCTGTACGCTTCATTCTGCAACCTTTAAAGGATAGGGACGCAACCGAATACAAGGCATACAGGGAAGAGCTGAAGGTTTTCAAGGATTCAAAGGATGAGCATAAGGAAAGACCGATATTCAGGCAGTTGCTTTTAAGCGATTCCACACCCGAAGCGAGGAACCAGGTATTATCTACCAGCCATAACGGAATATTGCTTTACAGGGACGAAATAAAGGGCTTTCTTGACGATATAGGACGATATAACAAGAGTGGCGAGGTAAGCCAATTATTATCGGTCTTTGATTCTGATAACATTGTAATAAACCGAAAGTCAGATGATACGCTATTAGTCGAAGAGCCATTTATGGGTGTTTTAGGAACAATTCAGCCTGACGTGCTTGCGGACACATTCGGCAACGACCTGCTTATGAACAACGGCTTTAATCAAAGGTGGCTATTCGTTTACCCGGATGAAAATCCGTCTGCAATGTATTCGGAGAAGTCTATCAGCAAAGAGGTACGGGAAGCATGGAGCAGTTACATTAATGCTTTATTGGATGCAGATTTCAAGGCTGGTGGATGCGATACGGTCTATATCATTGATGAGGCAAAACGTCTCTATATCGAATACTATAACGAATTACAGGTAAAGAAGCAAAGTACGGATGATAGCTACATGTGTGCCGTCTATTCAAAACTGCAAATCATAGTGGAACGCTGGGCTTTGATAACACACCTGTTAGGAGATAATACGGGTATGAGTCGTATTTTGCCGAAAGAAATGGAGTATTCAATCAGATGCATGAGTTACTTCGAGAGATGTGCAGAAAAGGTGTATATGAAGCTGACGGAAAACAGAAAACAGCCGGAAGCAAAGCCGATGGGCAATGAGGAAATGATTGCACGTGTATATTATGAGAACAATCCGAAAAGTCAAAGGGCGTTTGCTGATGCTTTAGGAGTGTCACAACCGTACATTGCTAAATGCTTGAAAAAATACAGCAGGTTATCGGGTTATCAGTTATCAGACCGCGAAAGTGCTGATAATGAGCAAGATACAGAAGAATAGGTGATAACCTCTGTTTTCGTGGTATTTAAAAAGCAGAAAAAGACAGGTTATCGGTTGTTTTGATTTAATTAATTGATAAACAGTTAATTATATCCATGATAACCGATAACCTAATAACCACCTAATAAATTTTATAAGATTATGAAGAAAGATATTTTCAATATAGAGATTTCAGTGTATAACGGAGTAAAGGATGTGTACGGCACTACTTGCAAACTCCGTGCGTTCCTCTTTGACAAAAAGCACATAGCAGAGATAGAAAACCTGCGAACCTTGCCGACAAAGGAAGAGAAGAACGAGGTAAAGAAACGTTTGCCGATGGCTTGCATAAGCGGAGTGTTTTCTCCCACACGTAAAGCCGAGAACCTTGTAAGGCATTCGGGGTTCATCTGTGTGGATATTGACCGACAAGACAACATGCACATAGAGAACTGGGGCGAGTTAAAGCAAGAGTTATCCAAACTCAAAGAAATAGCCTATATCAGCCTTTCAGTAAGCGGTAACGGTTATTTCCTCATTATCCCATTGAAATACCCGGATTACCATAAGCAGCAGTTTGAGCAGCTTAAAAGAGACTTTGAAAGGATGGGTATCATTATAGACCGTGCTTGCGGTGATGTAACCCGGATGCGCTGCTTGTCTTATGATGCAGATCCTTATGTCAATACAGAGGCAGTACCATACACCGGCTATTACAGAGAACCACGTCCTATGAATAATTACCAGTATTCGGGCAATGATGATGTACTGGATAAGGTCGCAAAGTGCTGTGAACGGATTGAAACCAATCATATAGACATAACAGATGATTATCAGTCATGGTTTACCGTTGGTTGTGCTTTGGCTTCTTTGGGTGAGAATGGGCGTAGGTTCTTCCATGTGTGCAGCAGTCAGAACCAAGCCTATAAATACGCTGAATGTGACAAGAAATTCACGAACCTTGTGCGTACCGGGAAAAGAATAGGCATCGGTTCGTTCTTTGAGATTTGCAAAGATTATGGTATAACGTTCAAAGATGCTTAACCTTATGGAAGTAGAAGTAATACACGGTCAGATTATCGCCAAGGCCAACCATTACCAAGCCGTACCCGGCAAAGGTGGGACAAAGCGCATTATCAAGGACGGGAAGATACGAGCTTATGAACGTAACTTCATGGAACAATGCAAGATTTACCGTAATAGGCACATTTCGTCACGTTTCCGGCTGTTTGTCCGAGTATGGCATAGTTCAGCCAAGTTCGATTTGGATAGCTCGCTGAAAACATTGCTCGATTGTCTGCAAATGGTAAATGCAATCACTGATGATAAACTTTGCTATCAGATTGAAGCGGAAAAGCATTTGGATAAGTATTGTCCCCGCATTGAGTTTGCAATCTTGGAAGTAAACGAGTAAAAACAACTATTTAATAATTAAAAATATGGAATACAAAAAGATAATAGAACAGACAGACCGCTACGATATTGTGCAGTGGGAGTTTCAAGGAATGCCTATTACCTTCAGACTTTGGAAAGACGGTAGCCAGATAGTAGAAATTAAGGTTGATGAATACTTTGCCAAAGCCAACGGTTACAAATCAGTTGATGATATGGCAGCAATAACTATAGGTCAAGCAAAGTTCGATGAAATGTTCGGTGGCGTGCCGGAATGGATAAGAGCAGAACGGAACGGGGATTTCTTCTTTGTCGGATTACCCAAGCACTTACAAAATTGATTAATTGTCAAAAATAAGGAGGACGGTTGCTGATTGGCAGCCGTTCTTTTTACTCACCGCAAAATTGCGTTTACATTGATTGTCAATGTGTTGCAAAAATGCGGAACATAATGCGAACACGAAATCAGCACCCCTTATTCCCTATGTGTGCGTGTGGGTTGCGATACCTTCCACCATCTTTTGTACAGCGTTCAGTCTGTCGGTGTAATCCTGCCAGTCTTTAGGGTTTACTCCTTCCTTTTTCCAATGTCGTTTCACTGGTGGAATATAAATGTCAGCAGGTTCTAACCATTTATAGTCACCCTCAACAATCATTTGTACCGTTCCATCCGATAGTGGGCCTATTTCAATAGAGAGGTTGTTTACCGTTCTGCCAACAAGGCAACGGAGAAGATACACGAACTTTCCGCTTTTGAGGAAGAACAAAAGATGGTAGGTGTTTATGTCGTCTTTCAGTTCCACACACCAGTAAGGGAAGCCATGCCATTTGGTTTTTGATACGGACATAAGCCGTCCTTCAATCTGTGAAAACTCCAGTTCATTATCAGAGCAAGGAGGTACGCACCGAAGCCGACCACGAGAAACACGCACCTCAATCGGAACACCAGCAAAACAAGGCATATCATCGTTTATACTCATAACAGTTTCTTTTTTAGTGTCAATAAAAAAAGGAGTGAACATTTGCCCACCCCTTATTGCGGATTACAAGCACTGGAGTAACCTTTTCTCCCTCTCACCGCTTTAGGTTCTTTCATCGTGCCGGACATCCTTCGTTATTTATAGCGGTGAAGGTTCGTAACCGCTTGCTATCATTGGAGGATAGAACTATTCTTTCTCACCCGGTAGGGTATTCAATATATTTGGATTGGGCTTGTAATGTTCCGTCTTGTCGTCATTGATGGTAACGAACCCTTGCCAACGTCCCCAGCATTCCACCGCATCCGCAAAGGCATTGTTTCCGGCAATGGCTGATTGCAACTCATTCAGAGCCTTTGCAGCCTTGACACTTAGTTTCCATACCTTTTCGGCTTGCTCGCCACCGTACACGCTGCATTCCGTTTTCAGAGCTTCCAGTCCGTCCTTGTCAAGAAGACAAACACCGTCCTTTATTGTGGTCTTGTCAATGATTTGATGAGTTTTCTTTGCCATCAATGTTTTGTGGATGGCTTTCACAGCGTCAGAAATACCACCGTCAGAAAACGCAGTGGAAAGCCGTACTGACTTCGGTACATTGTTCATGTAAGTATCATACTCTTTCCTTGCTGCCTCAACAAGTTCATCACACAAAGCGGAAGACCTTGAAAGGAACTTTTTAATTTGATCGTCCGTGAGTTCTCCGGCAACCTCTTTCAGTTCCCCGATAGCAACGTTTACGGCTTTTGCCCAATCATTATTGTAGCTTACTTGCAGGGAAAGACGGCTTTCGTTGGTGTAAATCAACTTCTTCATCTGTTACCTCCTTTCATCTGCTTTTCCCGGCATCTCGCATCATTTCGGATTGCACCGACAATACTTTCCGTAAAGGAGCCGTACTTCGGGGCTTGTGCCTCACGTTCTCTTTTTACTATCGCCACCACATCAGCAGCCATTTCCTGTACTTCTTTATCATTCATTTTATCCTCCTTTTTAGTTTAATGCAAATATAATCATAAATTATTTAATTCACAACTGTTTTCACGGTTGTATTAAAGTGACACTTTAAGCAAAAGAGACAAATTAAGACATAATCTCAAATCATGGTGATAACTTGTACCGCCAAAGTGGAGAAAATGTCGTAGAGGGGCTGAAATGAAGCGAGGGAGGATATAAGGATACTTTGCAGGATGGTATCAAAAAAAAAGGGCAGGCTACTATTGTTCACCTACCCCAACTATATTTATTGCACCGCAAAGATACGACTTTCTTTTGATAGGGAAAAATTTCAAAAAAAATTTGAGAGGGGACGGACTAAAGCCGAAAGCCAGCCATACCGGGGAGGGGGGGGCTAACACGGTATTCCGTTCTCAAATAGGTATTCCGGGGCAATGTCCGCACCGTTTGCCCAAAATACCGTACCGTCGACCCCGTAGCGCTCAAACTCGCTTTCGTCTTTCAGTTCCTCAAAAGCCGGATATTTCAAAAGCGGTGTTAAATCAACCTTTCTCCGTTCTCCGTTGTTGAATGTGCACAAAAGAGTATATTTACCCATGTATTCAGCGGACTCTACTAATAGTATCATAATCTTATATCTTTAGCGTTTAACCTTTTCTATCTTGTCACCTCTTTGCGCCTTTTCCCAAATTTCAAGTAATTGCGCTTCGTGTGCATCTATGTATTCATTTATCAGCCGGATAGTCTTTGCCGTTCCTTTGCCCTCTACCATTCTGTCTTTGATAGTGATAGTAAACCAGTTGCCACCGTCTTTAATGTGCAGGTGTGGCGGGTTGTGGTCTTGACCGTACATGTATATCAAAATACCCCGGATAATGTCTATTGCACTCATGCCTTTTCTATTGTTGTTCTGATCGCTATCGGTTGACCGCAATAAGGGCACGCTTCACCTTTGGTTTCTTTGGCTACTTCTTCCGGTGATGCAAAGAGTTGCCACATTTCAACACCCAAAACAGATGCAAATTTTTTAATAGTTTCCAATGTAGGGTTTTTCATCAATCCATTAAGATTTTGTTTTTTGATACCCAATAAATCAGAAAAAGCCGTTTTTGTTAACCCTTTTTCTTTTAGTAATGCTTCAATATTATCCATATCTATAAATTTTAATGTTGTAAAATTACTTATTATTAAATTAGTAATGCTATTTATATTACTAATTAATGTTAAGGTAAAAATAAAACATTACTATCTTCTTGCGTAGTAATGTTTAAAACATTACCTTTGCAATACGATAATAAACCAATAAGATATAAGCCTTATGACAAGAGAAGAATTAAACCGGATGTGCAGAGAATACCAAGCGGTATTATCAATGAGTGAAGCGGAAGTATTCGCCATGTATGAAGAAAGCAAAGCTGAATGTATTTCTTCTTTTGAGGCTGAAATTGATTACTGGGAAAAGATAATGTATAACTACTAAAACAATACGATTATGAGAACGAAAGATTTTCATTCACTGGAAACACTGATCCCCACAGCGGTAAAGGTAGGACACAACAAGCAGGAAGCAACCGGAATTATCGCAAAGAACTACGACTACATTAAGAGAGTTTACCCGAATGTATCTGCAAAGAAAGCGGTTCACATTGCCTATGTAATTTACTAACCCAATAATACTAACGATTATGAGTACACAGTTTAAAAGTCTGATGCGTGAGGTTATGCGCCTCGCCTGGCAAATGGTCAAGAAGAACGGTTTTTCAATGAGTGAAGCACTCAAGACCGCTTGGATGAACATCAAGTTGAAAGCAGCCATGAAAGAGAGAATAGTAAGGTTCTACTTCCAAAAGGTGGACGGTTCACTCCGTGAGGCATACGGAACACTCAAAGAAAGCTTGCTACCCGAAAACAAGGGCACGGACAACCGCAAAAAGAGTGACACGGTACAAGTTTACTTTGATACGGAGAAAAGCGAATATAGGTGCTACAAAGTGGCAAACCTTGTAAGGATAGGATAAAGTATTAACCCGGTGGGTATGTCCGATTTTGGGCAGACCCCACCACAAAGAAGAAAGGAACGATATGTTTTTCATTTGTACAGTAGTATGGTTGCTTTGCGGTTGTGCAAAGGAGTTAACCGGGAAGAACGGATTTTAAAGGCAAAGGATATGGAGATAGTTATCTTATTGCTTTCGTTGGCACTGGGTAGAGTGCTGTACGACAAGAACGAGAAGTTCAGAGAATTTATAGACAAGGAAGATTATTAATATAAAATCAAAAATCATGAACGAAAATATACAAGAATTGTACACCTATTTAAGCCGTGCTTTGGACGCATACAATATCCTTAGCCGTAGGGTAGAGGAGCTTCAAGAAGAAGTGAACGAACTGAAAGGGAATCCGGACAATAAAAAGGAGGGAAAGCCTAAATCTTCACGTGTTATGGGAACAAAATATCCCCACATGAGCATATCATATTGCATCAATAAATAACCTATCCACTCAACATTCTACGTTAATTTGTAATGTTGTTAATAAACCTAACATTTCAATCATGGAAATAAGTACATCAATGATGCTGCACATACTGCGAATGTCAGAAAGCTATGCGGAGGTGCTGGTAGAGCTGAAACAAGTAAAGAAAGAACTTGCGGAACTCAAAGGAGTAAAACCCAAGAAACCGACAATCCAAGAAACCAAATACCCACACATGATAATAATGAAGAAATGATTGCATAAGGCAGGGCAACACCTTGCAAGATACGAAGGTATTAGACGCACAAGAATAGCACCTTTCCCATTTCCCTACAGACGGAATGAACGGCAACGGGTAGCGAGAACCCGGTAGGGAGCAAAGACGCTTACCCGATACCTTACATAATCGGATGCGAGATACAGAACATAAGCAGATACACACCGCAAAAGTGTGTTGGAAGCGGTTCTTTCGTTTGTATGGTAGTAAAAGAGAGGTTATAACAATACCATAAATTAGATAGTTGACGTAGTTTTTGATGCAAACATCTATAATACAAAATATTACAATACAGTCAACCGTCAACCTGTCAACCTCTACTATAATTTTATGTATTGCGCTTTGTTTTGGTGTAATACATTTTGTATCTGTTTTAAGTGCGACCGCAACCCGGCAACCTGGGGACTTATTTAGATATTCTTTTTTTTACCCACCGTTGAAGATAAAAAAAGGGGCATCTTTATCCGGATGTCCCTAATTGGATTTAAAAGCTATATCGGACATTTCCGAAAGCATTTGATGCAAAGATAGTGAGAAAGAGGTAAACCCAGGTAGAAATACCTATTATTTTTATTTATTGCAGATTTTGCGGAACAAAAACGGAACAAAAAAGGCTTAACTTATTAAAAGTCAAGCCTTATATGTCGGAATGAGGCGACTCGAACGCCCGACCCCTACGTCCCGAACGTAGTGCGC
>ERZ840096.304-NODE-304-length-79058-cov-8.042239_pt1 | contig 79058 bp, 67 predicted proteins | sample MGYA00519878_ERZ840096 | MGnify/ENA primary metagenome ERZ840096 (study PRJEB31850, sample SAMEA3708865) | human gut metagenome | biome: human gut; feature: human-associated habitat; material: faeces | place: China | collected 2014 ...
ATGGTAAACATAATATCGATATTTAAGTTGGTAGTCAGTACCTTTATCTTGCGAAAATAACAAACAAGAAAGGCCGTCTAGAATAAGACGGTCTTTCTTGTTTAAAATGGATATTTAGATGTATCAATAGTACGATAATTATTAGTTGTATATACCTCGTTGGCTATAGTTACATCTTTTTTAGCTGTACTTACTATTAAAGATGAGAAATATCTTCTTACTTGTACACGATTCTGTTCTGTGACATCAGTCCATCTTTTGATATATATACCTGTAATTTGCCCATTTGTTAACTCTTTCAGTGTTATGCTAGTTTTTTGCGAAAATACTAATCAAAAGTAGAGTATTTATAATAAATCTTTTAATTTTTATCGGTTATATATATATCTGTTAACGCCTTCCATATATGTAGTATATTGTGGCTGATTTTACACTACAATCTTCCTCAATGAAATCACCCTTTTTTACTGCGATTAATGGAATAGAACTACTAGATTCTGTATTAATTCCTAAAAAGGATAAAATATCTACTCCGTTTAACTTCACATTCACCCATCTAGGTTTATATGAGCTATAGTGAAGTTGTCCACAAATATATCCATCCTCTGGAATTGTATAACTATAATGTCCCGAATTTGCTCCATAGCGGTAACTGTGTGGGGGGTCTATTATAGTATGATATCCTCTACTAAAATCCATATAAAAACCACCACCGCTATTTTGCGCTATTTTGCGAAAATACAAATAAAAATGAGCCATTCAATAATTGAGTGGCTCATTTTATCTATATATAAAATATGTAAATCTACTCTTGTTAATTTTGATTAATTGCTCTTTTGATTCGGAGCATATATTACATATCCTCCGAATTTATTATCCTCAGTATCAAGCGACGTTATCGAATCACCTTTCTTTACAGGAGTGGGGGCATCATATATTCTATTATTGTTTACATAGTAATAATAAAGGAATGTCTCCCACTCGCTATCCTTGTCACGCTCAATATGTTGTGGATAAATATAAAGTATCCATCCATCTTCAGGAATAATAAATGATGGATTTGATTTGCTTGCTAAAAAGGTAGGATTCGGATAGAGATTAGAGTCTCTATACATCCCTCTGTCATAGGAATATTCTTTTATAGCAAATATCAGAGAAGTTACTTTGCTATAATCAGGAATACCAACACTACTAGATGATGCTTTATTTTGCGAAAATAACAATAAAAGACTGCCTTTATAAGACAGTCTTTTATTGTTCGGAAAATTATGCACGATTGAGTTTTTTAATTTCCTATAGTTTGGGATACTGTTCCAGCATCAACAACTAATTTCGTCGCCTGAGCGGCTTCAGGGATTTTTTGCGCAATCCTTGACTTAAATTCATCGAAATGTTGTTTTACATAATTAATGGCCTGTTGCCTACATGCATCATACTGATGATTCGATGTCTGAATACTGGTGCCCAGTGTTGTAGTCGTAGAACCGAGTGGCGTTGAAAGGGTTGCTAATTCAATTTTTGTATACGGTCCATCTGAATAAGCAGTTATGTCATCAGATACCCATGCTGTAACATTACCTGTTGTCGAAGTGAAAAAACCTGCATCGGTTGCACCATTCCAACTTGGGAGCCCCCTTGTTTGTAAATCAACATAAATTTTTAAAGTAACGTATTTTTCTTGTATAATATTTCCGTCTTTACCATCTCTACCATTTTGCGAAAATACTATAACTTTAATCAGTTTCACGCTTTACATCTAACTGATTATATAGTATACTGAACCTATAAAGGAGGGAAGCCCCAACACATTGCCTACAGATAAGCCAGACGGCAGACGCAACAACCACGGCACCCTTGGCAACAAGGGGGGTCGCAAGAAAGGAACAAAGCTCAACCCAAGAGGGCAGCGTACCGGTCATCAGGTACGTGCCTATGATGACGAGTGGATTCTTATCCAAGACTTCGTATCCTGCGTCCGCCAGAACCCAGACCTTTGCCGAAACGTCATCACATACCTCAAGAATCACATCAAGTGATTCTAATAGTTCCATAGCGTATACCGAATAGAAGGGGAGGGAAGTCCATGTTCCAGCTTGAAGATTACTTGAACCTCTATACCATGCCGCCACTTCGGCCTGAAGAGCAGGATCAAATCCATAAGGATTTTACGTACCTCATCTGCTACCTCAACAATGAGCAGGTTGTCTACGAGAATGAGTACGCCGCATGGAAAGACAGCGCCGTACATGTCTTCACTTATGCACTCCAACAGAAGAAAGACGCTTTCCTTATGGATGCCGGCCTGCGCAGTCATCGGAGTGTAGGCACCTTCTATCGGCATGCCCCAAACCTCACGACACTTACGGCCTACATCAAGGAGATGCTAGCACTCCCAGCCCAATATCACACGCTGCACACCTACGAAGACCTCTATGTCTCCCTGCAGCACTGGCAGAAACTCGGAGATGCCATGCGCCAGATGCAGCGCCATGCGCGTCCTGGCATCCGTCCTATCCAAGAAGCCAAAGGCACCGTCCCTAAGAAACAACTCGCCATCGGGCAGGGGATTGGAACCTGCCCGCACTGCCTTGGTGTCTACTGCACCAGAACCCTGAACGGCAAGCCCGTCATGGTTCAGCATGGCTACCGTCTCAACGAGAACGGCGACCGTGCCGACGAGTGCCCCAGCTCTTTAAAAGATGCACCGATCGAAATTTCCTTGAAAGGCCTCTTCGACCAGATTCATCACTTCGAGGAAAAAGAGGAAAAGCTCCAAGAGAAACGCAGGAGCATCGAGAAAGCCACGACCCTCGTCCATCAAAAGCGGGTCTGGGATCCGCACCACGGACGCTTCGATACAGAGGAGATCACGCTCACCCCGAAAGATGGCATCACGTGGAAAACCATCCAGTCCCATTATCTCCAAGCCGTCGACCGGAAGATCTGGAACAACCAGGAACTCATCCATCGGTATAAAGAACTCATCGTCACCCAGTTCGATTCCGTCTACGACCTTACCGCACATCCCGAGCGAGCCGAAGAGCGCAAGCTCTATGAACCCCGTAAAACCGCCTATGAAAAAGAGTTCGCGCATACACCAAACGCGTCTCCCGCAGAGTAGAGTACTAACAAAAGCCCCGCATCCTAAAAGATGCGAGGCTTTTCTTTTTCAAGTAATCGTTCATCCTATTGCTTAACGTATCAAGCTCCATCTCTTAACCCAATAAGAACAGCCCCACTCAGACGAGTGGGGCTGTTTCTTTTCTGCTCCTGAATTTTCTGCTTCCTAAGCATTCGTGCTTCAACAAAGAAAAAACCAGATTCCAAGTAGGAGAGATACCCAACATCAAAAGCAGATTCAAGAGCAGGGGAATGCGATCAATACTGCTGGCCGCCGTCCTGCGGCTGCTCCTGCGGAGCTTCGGCAGCTTCCTTCTCGAGACCCTTCTGGATGAGTTCGAGTGCGCGAGCAGCCGTCATATCCTTATCCGCCATGAACTCGTGGAGCTCTTTCATCTCCTCGTTTGCCTTCTTCATCTTCCAGTCGGCAAGCTCCGCTTTCATTGCCTTGAGCTCGTCCGACTTCTTTGCAATCTTCTCTTCGAGAACCGTAATCTTTGCTACATAATCTGCCTGTCTCGCCATGCTTATTTCCTCCTTCGTGGTTTCCACGATATTCAAGTTCTTTATCTGCCTCTAGTATAAACGGCGAACCGCAAAAAGTAAAGAAAACAGATGAAAAAAGACCAGGTAGATGCGCAAAAAGCCAATCCATCAACGAAAAAAGAAATGAAAAAGAAAAAGGAAACAGGGCAGGGGAATCCGGGGAAGCAATCACTGCAGTTCGCGGAATAACTTCTTCATCGCCTTGCGCTGGCTTTCCTTTACCGTATGCGCATAGACATTGAGGAGCGTGTCCGGCCTTGACCATCCTCCAAGTGTCTGTACGTCCGTGATTGCCACGCCGCATTGGATCATATTCGTCGCCCACGAATGCCTGACCGAATGCAGATGCAGGTCGTTTGAAAGGAAGTCCATGCGCTTGACATAATCCTTGAAGCTCCGACTGAAATAGTCCGGATGGATTGGCGACCCATCCTTGGTGCAGAAGACCAGATTGTTGGGGTTATCATAGCCGGGCGCTTTGGATTCTTCCTTCTGGCGGTCTCTCCATTCGCGCAGCATGCACTTGATCTCCATCGGGAAGGGGAGCGTCCGGATGGATGCCCGGGTCTTCGTGCGCTCACGCAGCACCACCTGACGATCCTCGATCACGAGTACCTGACGGATATGCAGGACGTTATGCCTGAAATCCACCGCATCCCACGAGAGCCCTAACAGCTCCGAGCGCCGCATCCCCAAGAAGAACAGCATGACGAACGCCGTATGGAATCTCGACCGCTTCGTCGCAAGCAGGAACTTCTTCTGGTTCTCCGGCGTGAAGACCGGTGCATTCCGCCACGGCAAAGGGATAGGCTCCGTGTCTTCCGCGATGTTCCGGTCGAGGATGCCTTCCTTCACCGCCTGCTTGAACGTCGCGATGAGGAGCTGCCGGAGCTTCACCACCGAGTGATGCGAAAGCGGCTTCCCAACCCAATCCACATAGCGGAGCTTCCTCTGGCAGCCATGCAGGAGTTCTCCTGTAAGGAACTCCTGCAAATCCTTCACCGTGATTGCGGTAAGCTCCATCTCACCGATCTTCGACTCGATGATGTGGTTCTTGATGGTGCTCCAAGTCGCTTCCTGCGTGTTTCGCGCCTGATGCGGCATCCGGTATGTCCGGAACCAGTACGTGATGTAGTCTTTTAGTAGCATAAACAAGACCCTCCTTATCTTTTTGGCCGATAGGCCTACTCTATAAGGATAAAAGGTAGAAGGCCGGCTTGTCATCCCCAAAAGCCCACCCAAACTGCAATATGGAGCGATTTTTTCAGAGAGGGTTCATAGTAAACTCAGAATCATCCAAGCATGACAAGAAAAAGGAGTGAACCAAATATGGAAGGATCTTACAACGAAAAAGCCGTGCGGGAGAGTGCCAAGGCCGTGCAGGAAGCCATTGAGGCACTTGGCGTCCCCGCATCCATCCACCCGATTGGCTGGGACCCCGATGCAAAATACGCCGTCGCGATCGACCTGAAGGTCCCTGTCCCAGAGGCCGAGCGCATCCATTCCTTCTACGCCGAAAACGGCACTGTAAAAGCCCTGGAGGATGCAATCACCCGTGAACTCCTCAAGGGCGCAATCTTTGATGTGCAATCCAATACTCTGGACGCCTTGAAGCGCGTCCGTATGGCCGCAATCGCTGCCTGCGAAGCCGAGAAAGACAAAGCCAACAAGAACGCCATCTACAAGCGCTACCAGAAGATATGGCACCAGAGCGCTCTTGACGCTTGCCAGCAGAAAGCCGAGCAGTTCCTCGAGGAATCCCTTCGCAATGGCCTCACGCAGGATGAAGTCATGAAGGCCATGAAGGGCGCCTTAAAGAGCCATCAGAAGGCAGAAGAAGTGTCAAGAGCGTCTAGTCCAACGCGCTAAACGCGCAACATCAGGCAAGTTTCTCGCCCAAGAATCGGGGTATCCTAGGAGCATCTACGAAAGAGGTGATTCTATGGAACCCACGCGCCAAAGCCTAACGCTTGGCAGCCTGTTCGACGGCATCGGAGGATGGCAGCTCGCTGCGATGCGGAATGGCATCAAGCCCATCTGGAGCAGTGAGATCGATCCCTACCCGATGGCTGTCACAAAAGCACATTTCCCCGACACCATCCAACTCGGGGACATCACGAAGCTAAACGGCGAGAACCTGCCACCAGTCGATATCATCTGCGCCGGCAGTCCCTGCCAGGACCTTTCCGTCGCAGGACGCCAGAAAGGATTACAAGGTGAGCGAAGTGGCCTGTTCTATCAATCGATCCAGCTCTTCTATGCCATGCGGCGGAAGACCAATGGCAAGTACCCCAGATACTTCGTCTGGGAGAACGTGCCGGGAGCCTTTTCCAGTAACCGTGGCGAAGACTTTCATTCCGTGCTCGAGGAAATCGGACAGACCCGCCTTCCAATGCCTGACCACAAGTGGGCGAAAGCTGGTCTGGTCGAGCTACCAGGATGCCAGATTGCCTGGCGCGTCCTCGATGCTCAATATTGGGGCGTACCCCAGCGACGAGCACGCATCTTCCTTGTCGCAGATTTTGGAGCCGAGAAGCGACGTGCCGCAGAACTGCTATTTGTCGAGCAGAGCATGCAAGGGCATCCTCAGACGTGCCGAGAATCGGACGGGAAAACCGCTTCCCGAAGCGCTGAAGAAAGCCCTCATCCGTCAGGCAGAATCACCTATCTGAACACGGCTTACTGCCTGCAGGGCAACATGATTGACCGCAAAGATGCCAATGGCCCAGACGGCCCGGGCTTCCGTGATGACGATAAGAGCTATACCCTGAATACCCGTGACCGTCACGTCGTCTTTCAGGAGCGCGAGGCCTGCCTTGCCAGCGGGAAACCATCCGTCGGCACCCTCATGGCCAACGCCTCGACCAAGCAGTGGCTCGGCAATCAGGAAGCGTTCAGCGGAGACTACTTCATCCTCGAGAAGGAGAGGAAAGCCAACACCGTCCGCCGCTTGACTGTTACCGAGTGCGAACGCCTGCAGGGTCTCCCGGACGGCTGGACCAACGTTCCTTGGAATAACCATCCGGCCCGCGACAGCGAGCGAATCAAAGCCATCGGGAACGGCATGGCACAGCCCTGCGCCGATTTCATCCTGCGCCAGCTCGTCTTCTATCATCGGCAGGATTTCCCGTAAAAATGGCAACATCATAAGCGTTTCCCAGACCAAAACCGTCATAAAATAGTCCTAGTCCCCAAACAATGGAGGGTTTTTCATGACTCATAAGAAACGGGGAGGGCTCCTGTCCCTAGATATCATGGCATGGGTTGCCCTCGCTCTCATCCTCTTTGGTACCGGCACCTACGTTGGTGCCGACCTTGTCCATGCCTACCGTGCAGATCTTCTGCGCCAGCAGGCATCCAGCATCGACCAAGCACTCTTACTCTACAGCCGGTCGCATCAGACGACCGGCAGCGTCGTCGTCAAGAAATACGACGGCGCGAAGAGCGTGCAGGCAGAGACACTCCCGACGTATCCAGCCGAGATTACGAGCCTTGGCGTCATCAAGGAAGTCAAGGATTATCCGGGGCAGGATACCGGCTACTTCTCGCGCATGGCGCACTTCATCAACACGAAGACCTCTAGCGGTACGACGGATGCCAACAAAGGCTACTTTAGGTATACGCCAATCCGCCAGAACTCCCCGGATGCGCCGAGCGAGTACTACGACATCAACTCAGATGCCATCATTGCCTACGACTTGGAGGTGACACTGCCGAATGGACAGAACTACTTTAGCCCGAATTCCCGCCACGGTGCGGGAGGCGTGGCACGCGAGAAAGCCCAGAAGTAAGGATGTCCTTCTGTTCCTAGTCGGAACCTTCTTCTTCGGCGTACTCTCCATTTACTTCTTTGAGAGTAATCATCCGGTGTTCCAGTTCCTCCTCGCAGCGCTCCTCATCTGGATGGCAATCGAGGACGCAAGAGACACCACGATTGACCTTCGCATCCTCTTTGGCGTCCTCATCATCGGGCTCTTCGAGAGTGGGGAAGCCCCGACAAGAGTCCTTCTCTTCCTCCTGTGCTTCCTCATCCTGCAGTTTTTCGCACTCATCACTGTGAGCATCACGGATGCGCCGCCAAAGGAACATGAAGAAGTCACCGAAGAAGGGGAGAAGAACGTCGTCTATGCGACAAAGCCCAACGAGACACTGGCTTTCGCGCCGCTCTACCTCGGAGGACTCATCCTTCTCCTCGCGTTCTATCTGCTCTATCCGATCGAGCGCATCATCCCAGATGGCTTCGTCATTGCCTACGAATCCATCCAGAACCTCCTGCATGGATTCGGGCAGACTCCCGTGAGCCAACTCTCGATTGGCGTCTTCTTCTTCCTTTTCCTCATCGACCTTCTGCTTTACGGGCGCATCTACCGCGCCAAGCATTTCAAGCAGACCGTCCGCTACCGTCTCTGCGGTGCAGGCGATCTCTACTTCCTTCCTGTCATGGCTGCCGTCTTCGGTCTTCCGATGGCCACAGGCGCGCTTCTTTTTGCCATCTATCTTGCCCTGTTCATTCTATCTTACCGGAAAGTGAGGGAACGCCATTGACTGCTGAGCAAGATATTGACCGAGTCTACCTTGGGCTGAACCGCTACAACCTCATCCATAAGATCCTGGTCCCAAGGTACAACGGCAACATCCGCCGCTGTGCCGAAGCGATCGGCCTCCGCCCCAACTACCTCCGCGACCTCATCGGCAACCCCACGCGGGACGCCGGGACGCGGACACTCACGACCATCTACCACTACTGCAAGCATGAAGGGCTCGATCCCGAAGACTTCATTTTTGTCCTGAAAGAGGACGAGGAGGTATCATCTTGAACGTCAAAAAGTTATTCCAGCGTCCCGAGCGCTATACCCAGAGCAGCACGAACCAGAGTCCTGCGGCACGCGCTGCGGCAAAATGGGACCAGCGCGAAGGCGAGATCATCGAGCAGAACTACACCTACCGCAAACTCGTCGTCGGTCTCATGCTCTGCTGCGTCGGCCTCGGCGGTGCCCTTACGTATAAGTGCCTGTCGTCGTCCGTCGTGCCATACGTCCTTACCTATGATGCCTCGACCGGTGAAGTCCGTGGTATCGGCACAGCCCAGCAGATGGCCAACTTCCAGCCAAACGAGCAGATGCAGATGTACTTCATCCGTCAGTTCATCAAGGACGCAAGAAACATCCCGCTCGATCCTGTCATCTACAAGAGCCAGCTCACCGATGCTTACAACTTCCTCACGACCGATGCCGCCAACATCCTGCAGAGCAAGATGGCAGAGGAGAAGACCACCGAGAAGTTCGGCAAGAAGACCGTCCAGGTCAACATCACGAACATCCTGCCGATCGACGATGGCAAGAGTTACCAGGTGCGCTGGACCGAAGATGAGTACACGATCGGCTCGCAGAGCCGCACGGTCACGCCGTACACAGCTATCCTCACCGTCTCCTACATCAAGTCGACCGATGAGGAACAGCTCAAGAAGAACCCAATCGGCATGTACATCTCCGATATCCGTTGGGATAAAGATGCCACGACCGACGCGAACGGCAAGAAGATCCAGACGACCGATACCGCAAAAGCTGTCAGTGAAAAGGCTCAGAGCGCCGTCCAGAATGCGGCAAGCAATCTGATCCCTTGATATACGACCATGAGAGAAAGTAGTAAAGGAGTACTGACATGAAACACTTCACTTCGATGAAAACCATCCGCAACCTCACCTGTGCCGTCGCCCTCAGCACGACCTTCTTCGCGCCGGGCCTTAGCTACGCCGCAACGCCGTCCGCCGACGACATCGACGCCCAGATCCAGGCCCAGCAGAAGATCCTCGCCGAGCTCAACACGAAGAAGAGCACGGCAGAGAACCAGCGCCTTGCACGGCAGATGGACGACCTCTCCAAGCAGATCGACGATCTCAAGAACCGCAAGAGCTACGACGCCAAGGGCGCAATCGAAGCCCTTGCCACGCAGCTTGCCGACCTCCAGGACCAGATGCGCGACCAGGACGCCAACCAGGAAAAGCTCACCGATGCAATCGACAAGCTCAATAAGCTCACCGAGCAGCAGAAGAAGCAGGAATCGTCCTTCCGCACCTCTGGCTATAACTACCAGCAGACCTACAGCGGCCCGACCTCTGGGTATCTCGTCAACCCAGGCCCCAACCGCACGGTAGGTTACACGCAGGATGCCCAGAATGCTCAGGGCAATTCCACGATGGTCTTCCGCTACGCTGAGAACCAGCTCTATAAGATCTACTGCCGCACCGGCTACCTTACCGACATCGCACTCCACAAGGGCGAGAAAGTGAACTTTGTCGGCGGTGGCGATACGAGTGCATGGAAGCTTTCTTCCACGACCGTCGACGGCACGCCACATATCTACATCAAGCCGGTCGTTGCTGCCAATACGACGAACCTCATCATCACGACGGACAAGAGAAGCTACCAGCTCATCGTCACGACGAGTGACTGGTACAACCCGATGGTCCGCTGGACGTATGACAAGGAAGACGAGCAGAACATCCTCCTGCAGCAGAAGAAAGACGCTGAGACGATCACGAGCTCGATGTCCGCAACGAGCATGGAGAAGCTCCACTTCGACTACGACATCAAGGTCAAGGGCGACAAGAAGTACCGTCCAGCTACCGTCTTCGATGACGGCGAGAAGACCGTGATCAAGTTTAAGAAGATGCCGAAAGTCCTGCCGGCCCTCTTCATCAAGGAACGCGGTCATAAGAGCGTCTCGCTCGCGAACTTCAAGCAGAAAGATGACTGCTACCTCCTTGACCGCCTCGTCTCGACCGCAGAACTCCGGTTCTCGGATAGCGACATCGTGACCATTTCCCGCAAATAATCGGAAAGGGGAGACCCCTGTTGGCAAGTAGTAAGTTCCAAGACCTGAAAGATTTCGTCTTGAAGAAACTCCATAAGAAGCGTGGCGACGACGCCGACATGCTCGATGGTGGCGGCGGTGGCGGTAAAGACGGCAAGGATGCTCCGCTTGAAGGCGAGATGAGCAACAAGAAGATTGCCGCGACTTCCATGCTCGACGGCGACCACGGCAAGATCTTCGGCGTCAGCCGACCGATTGTCGTCGGCATCGGCATCTTTTTCTTCGTCGTCTTCGCGCTCGCGTTCATCTTTGCGAGTGACGATTCGTCGGAGCAGAAAGCGACCAACCCGAACCAGAAGACCGAAGACAAGATTGCCAAGAATAAGAACGGCGCAACAAGCAGCAAGTCGCTCCCGAATGACTACGAGCAGCTTGCCAAAGAAACCCGCCAGAACCAGGCAAAGCCCGGCCAGCCATCCGGCCAGCCGAGCAAGAACGCTGCCGGCACGGTTCAGGCACAGCGCCAGACGTCTTCTGAACCGGCAGCTGCCCCAGCGTCAGTTCCTGCCATTTCGAGCGTCCCGCGCGCCTCAATCGTCGGCAGCTATTCGCAGCCCTATACGCTCCCGAGTCAGGCAGCACCTCTGCCGAGCATCCCGCAGACGCCAGTCACCAGCGAGAGCGCCGGCACTCAGCAGCCGGCAGCTCCTGCTACGGTCACAGACCGCGCGGCCGCTGCTGCAAAAGAACTCGAGAACTCGATGAAGTCCGCCATCTCCTTTGCCCTCGGCGGGGGAGACGGTGGCACAAGTGACGGCGCAGCCGCCACGGCAGATGCTGGCACGGCAAGCGTCAGCTCGAGTATGCCGGCTGCTGCATCCGTCACCTACACGCCGGCCGATGAGAACACCCTGACCGCCGGCACGATCATCCCGGCGATGCTTTTGACGGGCATCAACACGGATGCACCGGGACAGGTCGCAGCCCAGGTCCTCTCGGACGTCTACGACTACACCGGCACGAACCTTCTCGTGCCGGCTGGCAGCCAAGTCCTCGGCACCGTCTCCGGCACCGACGGCAGTTCTGGCCGCGTGAGCGTCACCTTTAATACGCTCGTCACGCCAAACGGCGACAGCTGGAACGTCGGCTCGAGCTTCCAAGCCATCGACGGCGAAGGATACTCTGGCATCGTCGGCCATGTCCATAACCACACGGCAAGGAACCTCGGCGCTGGCATCCTGAAATCCGCGCTCTCTGCGCTCTCTACAATCAACGTCGACCGCGTCACCCTCGATGCATCCTCCATCACGGATCGCTTCGACAATACGTACAAGCCGACCACGACCGTAGACCCAGGCTACCAGTTCAACGTCTACGTGACGAATTCCATCCATTTCTAAAAAACAAGACCCATACAAGACATAAAACCAAGACCATAAACCGGGAGGACGGAGCATCCGTCCTCCTATTTCTTTGCCTGAAAGGAGACGCATATGCAGCAGAAGATCCTCATCCCGCCGATCAAGTGCCAGGGCATCAAGAGCAAGCTCGTGCCGTTCATCCGGGAACATGTGAAGCGCAATCCAGAAGGCATCTGGATTGAGCCATTCCTCGGAAGCGGTGTCGTGGCCTTCAATATGACCCCGAAGAAAGCCCTGCTCACCGACAAGAACCGCCATACGATTGCCTTCTACCAAGGCATCCAGAATGGCACGATTACGCCGGCCATCACCGAAGCCTTCCTTACCGAGCACGGCGAGAAGCTCCGACGCTATGGCGAGCCCTATTATCGGCTTCTGCGGGACGACTTCAACGAGACGGGCGACCCGCTTACGTTCCTCTTCCTGAACCGCGCCGGCTTCAACGGCATGATCCGCTTCAACCGGCAGGGGAAGCTCAATGTGCCCTTCTGCAAGAAGCCCAACCGCTTTGCCAAGGCCTACGTCACGAAAATCTGCCATCAGGTGCAGCACGTGGCAGAAGTCATGCAGGGAAAGGACTGGACGTTTGCCTCCTGCGACTGGCGCGAGACGCTGAAGACCGCCAAACCAGACGATTACCTCTACCTTGACCCGCCGTACATTGGCCGGGATACGTCGTATGTAGGGGAGTGGAGCGAGAAGGACGCCACAGACCTCGCGAGGATGGCCAAGGCATCGCCTGCCAGCGTCTGCCTATCCATGTGGAAAGAGAACGCCTTCCGCAAGAACGAACACCTCTACACCTGCTGGAGCGATTTCACCTGGTTCGAGTTCCAGCACTTCTACCACATCGGTGCCAGCGAGAAGAACCGCCACCCAATGGTCGAGGTGCTTGCAATTTCTTGACGCTCTCAGCTTTAATCGGTATAATAAAAGCAGAAGTAGTGCTGATGATTCCTACGGGAACTCGGTGCGGGAATAGTCCTCTCCGTTTCACGGAGGGGCTATTTTTGTAAGGAAATTCCTTCGGGAATTGGAGAAAACGAATTCAATGTGCTATAATACAAGCAACAGATAGAACAAAAGAAAATAGGACATAACGATCCAAGCGATAAGGGGGAAGAATGATGGAAATCACCATCCATCGGGCACTGTCGCAGCTCAAGACGACGCAGGCCCGCATTGAAGATAAGTTCGAGAAAGACATCTACGTCTCGTCGACGATCGGCAAGACCAACATGGCCGAAGGCCGTCCTGTCGATGCCGTCAAGCGCGAGATTCTCGCCAACTTCGACAGCATGCAGCAGCTCTTAAAGAACTACCAGACCTTGAAGCTCGCGATCATCCGCTCGAATTCGGGCATCACGGAAGAGAGCACGAACATCAAGACGGGCATGGTCGAAGGCATGGAGCTCACGGTTGCGGAAGCCATCGCCATCCAGAAGTACGTGTTGCCGCTCGAGAGCCAGTTCGTGCGCCGTCTGGAAAACCAGCTCAACAACGCGAAGCGCACAATCGAGATGACCAACTCTCAGGCCAACACGGAGATCACCTCGGTTCTTGAAGCCCTTTCCAACAAGGACAGCAAAAACCTCGACCCGAGCCAGGTCAACACGATCACCGAGGCCTACCAGCAGAACAAGTTCCGCCAGCTCGTCGACCCGTTGGACCTTGCCGATAAGATCCGCAAGCTCCGCGACAAGCTTGATGCGCTCTCCGTTGGCGTAGATGCATTCCTCTCGGAATCCAACGCCATCTCGCACATCAACGTCGACCTTGGCTAAGATACTCTGCGGTTCCATGCCGAAGTCCAGATTCCAGCGGATCTTTGTCGATGAGATGTAAAAGATGATCGACTCCACACAGAATAGCTCAGTGGTTCGAGCACAAGCCTTTTAAGCTTGCTACGTGGGTTCGAATCCCACTTCTGAACCATAACCGAACGTAACGTTCAACGTCTAACGTGTAACGCATAACGCACAGGAATCAACGCTCTTTCGGTTAACGCTCAATAGACAACGCTCAAAGAAGGACAAGGCAGTCAGAAGGATTATATGAAATGGTTTTTTCGGTTTTGCCTTGCCCATGATCAAATCCTGCGGCAACGGTAGGGAGGCTGGATCCTTGGCAACCGGCAGGCTGGTATGGGGCCGCCTTAAAGGGGGACGGAAACGTCCTCCTTTTTGCATGCCCATTTTTAAGTCAGCCCTGCACGAAAAACCAAAAACTGCCAAAATCCGCACGTCAAGAGGTTCCGCAAAATCTTTTGTATAGTGTATAGAGCCCTATATACGACCATGCACATCGTAAGCCACCCAACCCCTGCAAAACGTGTCTCGCCCCAGATAACACGCAAGACCGGACGCTTTTCCTACCTGCATATTCTCCTATACTGAGCGTAGCGAAAACGCAAGAATAAGGAGGAAAATCATATGCAGACACCAAATCCCGCAAACTTTTCCTGGAAAGAACTCTTCCACCGCATCTTCCCGAAAAGACAGGCAAGAGAGAAGGATCCTCTCCTGTCTCTCATGAATGAGAATGGCATCGTCCTTGGACGGAATCCCAAGACGAAAGACCTTCTGCTCTACGATGACCCAGAGAGCGTCCTGCTTATCGGTCCAGCGCGCAGCGGCAAGGGCATCGGGACGGTCGTCCCGACCGCCTTCTGCTGGAACGAGAGCGCCTTCTTTTTCGACAGCACAGAAGCGCTCTTCCAGCTCACGAGCGGCTACCGCAAACGCAACCTCCACCAGAAGGTCATGAAGTTCGCGCCACTTGGAAAGCCGGGTGAGACGCTCCATTGGAACCCGTTTGCCGAGATCCGCGTCAATACGCCATATGAAGCGACAGATGCCGACCTCATCGCGTCGTATCTTCTAGACCCCGAGCAGAGAATGCGGACAGAAGAAGCCCAGCAGGCCTTCCTAGAGCATGTGGATGCCTTCTCGCTATTCATCCGACGGATCGTGCATCGGCACATGGGGCAGGGGAGACTCGCGCCCTCCCTCAAGGACATCTTCTTGGCCCTCGAGCAGCCCATGAACGCCTTCCCAGATGAAGAACGGGACTACATCCGCGCCTCCCTTTTCCACTACCGAGAATCCGCAATCCTCGAGAATACCGCCGTCACAGATTTTACGGTCGGGGATATCGTCGACGCAAAAGAGCCCGTCTCTTTCTACCTCGTCTCCAGCGTCAAAGACATCCATAAGGCACAGCCCATCGAGAAACTCTTCGTGGCGGTCTTGAACGACCGGATCCTCGAGCGCAAGATTGACAAGGCGGAGAAGCAGAAACGCCTGCTCCTTGTCCTCGACGACTTCCTGCATCTTGGGCGCATGCCAGAGCTCCCGCTGCTCATCAAGAACGCCAAGGACCTTGGTACGCTGTGCCTGCTCACTGCACAGTCAATCGAGGACATCGAGGCCTGCTACAAAGATGCCCGGTTCCTGCTGGATGCCTGCAAGGTGCAGGTCTATCATAGACCGGACACCAACGATACCGCAGCACGCATCGTGAAGCTCCTGAAAACGCAGGCTCCTGATGAATTCCAAGGCCTCCAGAACGAGGACATCCTGAAACTGCGCTCCGATAAAGAAATCCTCTTCCTTGCCTCACATCCGCCAATCCTCGTCGACCGGTTCCGCTATTACCTCCATCCGGTACTTTCGTCCTACACCGAGATTCCGCCAGCCTCCATGAATAAAGAACCCCTTGGAAGTACGCGTTTCTAGCTGAAATCCAGCTCCGAAACGCGCAAGATGGTGCGCGTTTTTGCGCCTCTATCTCCGCTATACTAGAACCATCTTGAGAGCAGGAGGCATAGCATGAGCAAGAATGAACCCGCCAAGAACGGCGAACCAAAACCAGAGAAGAAATCCATCTTGCAGTGGTTCCGCGATAAAGAAGCTTACTACAAGAACGGCATCAATAAAGGGGAAGGAGAGGTCTGGCACAGAGTCCTGATGGCCGTCATCCTGACGTTCGTCGCCATCTTCCTCGTCGCCACCGTCTTTGCCCAGTATCTCCTCGACCAGCAGGAAGAGCACTTCAAGAAGAACCCGCCGATCTACAACGCCGAGCAGCATGTGCTCGTCCCCGGCACGTACCGGATCTTCAGCCTGTCGCTCATCGACCCGGACCACCCGAACGAGAACTACGCTGTGGTCAGCGACGTCAAAGGTGGCATCCTCATCGCCGTCCCGTTCCCGGAAGACACGAAGCTCCCTGAGAACTTCGACGTCTCGTCTTATAACATCGTCGTACAGGAAGATGGCACCTGGGCCTTCCAGGGCACCGACTTCCTGAAACGCATCGAGGCCTACCGCGCCCAGCACAGCGAGGTCAAGAAATAAGCTTTCCCATAATACTCTCCAAATAGATAGGTTTACACAGCAAAAAGAGCTCTGCCAAGCAGAGCTCTTTTTGTATGCTGTTTTTTCTTAGAATGGGAGCTCTCTATCCACGCGCGGAGGAAGATCCTTTGCACTGATATGGTCAGCAATTGCCTGCATGTAAGTCTTTGCCCGGACGGCCATATCTTCGCTCGTGAAGCAGAGGCGCATCAGCTCATAGACATCTGCAGAATCGAATTTGTAAATCGGCGCATCATCTTCATCGGATTCCTTGTACGCCACAGTGCAGCCGGGAGGGAAGGCTTCTAGGATTGCCTTCAGTGCAGATAGCATGGCATCTAGATCCTGCTTGCGGATATGAGCAAGCTCGAAGGCCATCGAGAACTGTTCCCGAAAATGCTCAAACGCTGCTTCTTCGTCTTCTGCTTCTTCCGTCCATTCCATGTCATCGTTCTCTTCATCATAGTCTTCATCTTTGTCGTCGATTTCCATAGAAGTCCCTCCTGTGCATGTCGTATTTTCTTCCTCCATCATACCATGACTTCCAAGGGGAACGCAATCCGCAAGAACAAGACGGTTTTCCACTTCAAATCCTTGCTACCATTCGGGTAGTACATGAGAAAGCGAGAGAATCGTATGCATGAGATCGAACCATTCGTCAAGTGGGTAGGAGGGAAGCGACAGCTCCTGCCCGTCATCGAGAAGCACCTGCCAGCGTCCATCAAGGACTACTACGAGCCTTTTGTCGGCGGCGGCGCACTCTTCCTGCACCTGAAACCCAAACATGCTCACATCAACGACATCAATCGCTCCTTGATGAACGCCTACAAGGCCATCTGTGAGGATCACGAGAGCGTTCTCCGCTGCCTCGACGACATGGATAATGCCCTGCGCCAGGAAGGCAAGGCCTGCTACTACAGCATCCGCGATGCCTACAACCAGCGCGCTATGGAAGGCCACTACGATGCCTTCCTCGCCGCAGCCTTCATCTTCCTCAACAAGCACAGCTTCAACGGTCTCTTCCGCGTCAATCGGCAGGGGAGCTTCAACGTGCCCTATAATTACAGCACGCGTCCGTCCTACAATCGGGAGAACATCGAGGGGCTTGCCAGTCTCTTGCAGCAGACTCAGCCCCAGATGACGAACCTCGACTTTGCGACAAGCGTCAATGACGCCAAGGAAGGCGATTTCGTTTTCTTCGACAGCCCTTACGCACCACTCACCGAAACGAGCTTCGTCGGCTACACGAAAAACGGCTTCGGCAAAGAGGAACATATCCGTCTCGCTGACCTTTTCAAAAAGCTCACCGACCAAGGCACTCTCTGCATGCTCACGAATCACAACACACCGTTCATCCGAGATCTCTATGAAGGCTTCCATCAGGAAGTGGTGCCTGCAAGGCGGAGCATCAACCGCGACGGCAGTCATCGGATGGGCGAGGAACTTCTCATCACAAACTACGAATCCTGAAACCTGCCCAGAATGGGCAGGCAAATCAGCCCCATGAAACCAGATACCATCTGGCATCTTATCCGCATCCTTTGCGATTCAGCAGGGATGCCAAACTGAATCAAGGAGGAATCTTCTTGCAAACCGCGATTATCATCGGCGCAGGCCCCGCAGGCCTTACCGCCGCTTACGAACTTCTCGAGACAACCGACATCCATCCCATCGTCATCGAGCAGAAAGCCTTTGTCGGCGGCCTTGCCCGCACCATGCACCATAACGGCTGCTATATCGATGTCGGCGGGCACCGCTTCTTCACCAAAGACCAGCGGATTAAAGAAATCTGGCAGGACCTCTTGCCACTCCAAGGTGAGCCCGCCTATGACGACCGCCTCTTGAAGCGCCGCTGCGCACTCCAAGCAGGCGGCCCAGACCCCGAAACAACCGACGACGTGCTTCTTTCCCGCACACGCCTTTCCCGCATCCTCTACGACAAGCACTTCTTCTCCTATCCCGTCACGCTCGGCGCAGAGACAATCGAGAACCTCGGTCCTGTAAGACTCCTATCTATCCTTGCCAGCTACGTCGCAGCCTGCGCCCATCCCAACCATCCCAAGAAAGAACAGTCCCTCGAGGACTTCCTCATCAACCGCTTCGGCAGGAAGCTCTACGAGCTCTTCTTCCGTGACTACACTTATAAAGTCTGGGGACGCTATCCAAACGAGATTGACGCCAGCTGGGGAGCCCAGCGCATCAAGGGCGTCTCCATCCGCAAGGCTCTTGCTCACATCTTCAAGAAAAACAGTGAAAAAGAAAAAGAGACCTCATTCATCGATACGTTCTGGTATCCTAAATACGGTCCTGGCCAGCTCTGGGAAGCAATGGCCAAGCGCATCGAGGAAAAAGGCGGCATCATCATCAAGAACGCCAAGGTCATTGAGCTCCTCGGTACGAAAGACCACCTGACTGGCGTCACAATTGAGACGCCAGGAGGAGAGCGGACACTCAAAGCGGATTCCCTCTTTTCCAGCATGCCGATTGCCGAGCTCGCGCCGGCACTCCCGAAGACCATGATTAGCAAAGAAGCTTTAGCCATCGCCAAAGCCCTGCCATACCGGGATTTCATCACGGTCGGCATCCTCACCGATAAGATTGACCTCACCAACGAGACCGATTGCCCGACCCTTGGTGACATCCCGCCAGACTGCTGGATTTACATCCAGGAACCCCATATCCATATGGGCAGGCTCCAGATTTTTAACAACTGGTCCCCGTACCTTGTCAAAGACCCGCTGCATCAGGTGTGGCTCGGTCTTGAGTACTTTGCCAAAGAGGGCGACCCGCTCTGGCAGATGGACGATGAAGCCTTTATTGAGATGGCCGAAGACGAACTCGAGACGATGGGCATCCTCTCCAAGCGCCACGTCAAGGACGCCGTCCGCTACCGCGTGAAGAAAGCCTATCCCGCCTACTTCGATGCCTATGAGGACTTCCCGAAAGTCCGCCACGAGCTCGACAAAATCGCGAACCTCTACTGCATCGGGCGCAATGGTCAGCACCGCTACAACAACATGGATCATTCCATGCTGACCGCCATCGAGGCCGTGCGCAACCTCAAGGAGCACCTGCCGGATAAAGAGAACGTCTGGAACGTCAACACCGAGCAGGACTATCATGAGACGGAAAGGAGAGTGAATAAGCATGCTGGTGAGTGATTTAAATCCGGAAGCTAAGAAGCGCTTTGATCAGTGTCAGGCAGTACTCTCACAAAAAGATGACTCTGTGGAATATGAACTTGCGGTTTATGTGGATATGCACAAGCCACTTGATGATGCCATGAAACAGTATTGTCGTAGGCACAGAAATATGAGCGAAGAAGATTATGTAGTGCTTGCAAAAGCAGCGGAATCTCTCGCAATCTGGGAATATCAAGCCGGCTGCAAATCTAAAGATTTTATTGAACCCTATATTCAGGGAGCAATGATGGTCAATGGGCATGAATTTATGCTACAAGATGTGTTACAGCGTATTGGAAGGATGGAAAGGAGTAAATCCATCATGGAAGAAAAACAGCTGAATCCCGAAGCAAAGAAACGTCTGGAGCGATACAATAAAGCGCTCCTGCATGAAGACAGTACCGTCGAGCATGAACTTGCCACCTATATGGACGCCTTCTTTGCAGGCTACAATGGCAAGCCACAGCCGCCGTACCATGAAATCGGGAGCGAGGATGACATCACCGACATCCTCGAGCAGAACGATACCTACGATACCCTCGAAGATGCCCTGTACGACTACTGCGAAGCACACGAGGACATGAGCAAGAAAGACTATGCGGCTCTTGCTAAAGCAGCCGACGCGATGGCCTTCTACGCGTACCAGAATTACCGTGACCCACAGAAGCTCGTCGCCTCGTATATCCAGCATATCCAGAACGAGCGTCCTAATGCCGATACCTTGAAGGACGATATCCTCAAGAACATCCAGCATATCCTGAAGGTCAACCGAGAGGTCGGCGTAAGCGAGCAGACCATCGAGAAAGCCCTGCACAAAGTCCGCAAGGAAATCTTAGATTTGCCGAAAGCGAAGCAGCCAAGTCGCTGATTGATATAACTACCCGATTCCGATAAGGAGAAGTCATCATGGACGAAAAGATCGTAGAAGCGCTCGCTGAGTTCTCGACGCAGTTTACCGTCGACCGAGGGACAGCGCAGGAAATCCATCGAAAGGGGGCAGAGACGGCCACGACCTTCATCTGCCATGAACAGACGAAGAATGGCAAGCAGTTCTATCTGGCAGGCACCGTGCTTGACGAGCAGGGGAAGATGAAAGAGGACAAGACCATCCTCTTTCCTGCTACGCCTGCCATCCTGAACCTTACTCCAGAAGAACGCACCGCAGCTTCCGCCAAGTTCGAGGCCTATCTGGATGAAGGAAAAATCCCGCCAGTCTGGCAGCGCGTCTCTGATCCTCAGATGCGCGACCTCATCCATAATCTCTGCATCCTCCATAAGGAGAAACCGGTCATCGACCAATACGATCAGTACTATAAAGGCATCATGAACGACCTTCTCCGTCACACGCCACAGGTCGGCATCGAGCGCATCGCATCCTCGATGGAGCAGGCCGTCTATCTCTGCCACCCAGAGAAGCATCCCACGACGCCATCCGGGCGCGACCCTCTCTACGTCGTCAACACGCTCGAGACTCTCATGAAAGAACGCCAGATGCCGGCAATCGACTTCGTCGCACTGGAAGCCTACAAGAAGGCCTTCCATCGAGAAGACAAGCATACATTCTGCCATACGGCGTCAAGAGTGGCGCAGGACAATGGCCTTTCCGTGAAGCTCTCAATGCATGAATTCAAGGAACTCCCGCTGGATATTCCCTGCTGCACGTTCGAGGTCTTCGAGCGGAACAGCGACTACCATCGTCCCGTCGGACAGGCACATATCTTCTTGGACGGCAGTGAGCCGAAACAGGAAGACCTGCCGTATACCAGCCGACAGGCAGCCTTCCTGCACTGCCTAGAGAATCCCGCTCTTGCAGAACAATTGGAATGGGCGAATAAGCAGGTCTGCCTCACAGCAGCATCCGTCACGGCGCTCCGTAAGGCCATCGAAGAGCATCCAGACCGCTATCCACCCAAATTCCTCACTCCGTGGCGTGATGAGACGCCACGCTTCCAGGACGCAGTGATGTTCATCGAGGCTTCTCCGAACTTCCATTGCGACCTGTCGTTCTGCCGCAAGAGACCCCGGAAGGATGGCGATTTCCATATCCTGTTCTCCGGCAGTCTGGAAGACGCCAAGAAGATGGATCCTGCAGACATCTCCATCTACACCTACGAGCGGCCTGTCTCAGAGCCACGGAAACTCGAGCGCGTCCGCTCGATGGACAATACGCGAACGGAACCAGAGCCGAAACCACGAGACATAGAAGAGCCACAGGAAAGACCAAAGTCCCAGATTACCCGCCGTGAGCGCCCCAAAGCCCCGCGCGCCAAAGAACTCGAGGAAGAGACAATCAAGACCATCCGCGAGATCATCAAGAAGCAGCGGGAAAGCGGCGCATCCGACCGTGACATCGACAGGGCATTGTCGCATATCCGCAAGATTCTCCCAGACCTTGCAAAAGATAAACAGCCGAGCCGCTGATAAGAAAGGATGAAGAATCATGGAAGAAAAAAGAATCACCGAACAGGAGCGGATGGAAGCGACGCAGGAAGCCGTCCGCAAAGCGTTCAAGGCACTCAACCTGCCAGCAGACATCTGCATCGCCAGAGACGATGGAAAAACAAAGCCATACTTCCAGATTGATTCCTACAAAGGATCCATCTGGGACGATTCACCGATTATAAGCAGGCTCCCAGTCGGATGCCAGAGCCTCGAGGACGTCGCATGGGAAACGAATTGCCATTTCCGCGATTACGATCTTGGCAATGCCATCCGCAACTTCACGCCTTACGTGGAGGAGATTGCAAGAGACCCCCAGCATTTTGCCGAGGACTGCCTGTACCGCCACGACCTGTATTGCCATATCGCAGATGCCTGTCAGGCAGCAGACCGGATCCAGAAGGGTGAGAATCCAGAAGAGGTCTATCACGCCTATCAGGAGCAGTGGAAAGAGAGTGCCTGTAAGAAAGCTCAGTTCGACTGCGGCGAGCACCTGCAGCGGATGAACCGCCTCTACGGTCAGTCGTATCATGCGACGAGAGAGGTTATAAATAGTCTCTCTGAAGAGAAAGAGCGTTTTCCCATTCCCGGTCAGGAGAACAAAGCATTCTATGTCTGGACGCCGGAAACAGAAACGCAGGAGTCCCGCTGCTATGAGTTCACGGAGCCGGAACTCGATGCGCTGGACTTTGATAAAGAATTCCCAGATGGCGCGGATATACATGCTATCTCCATCGATGCGAACGGCATCATCACATCGGATGATGCTGTGCCTGATAATGCTGGCATGAACTTCCATGATGCTTATCCGATGTTCCATGCAACAGACTCCCGTTATCCTTCCCGTCAGGCACCACCTCGTGCCGAGACCGTGAAGGACACGATGCTCGACGAGCTCAAGAAGATTGCCAAGCGTTACCAGGAAGCTGGGGTATCCGAGAAGGACATCGAGAAGGCTCTTCGCAGCGTCCGCAAAGAAATCCCGAGCCTCACGCAGGACAAACAGCCGAGCCGCTGATAAGAAAGGATGAACCATCATGGCAGAAATGAAAGAGAATCAGGAGGTATTCCCTGTTCCCGGTAAAGAGAACCGTGCCGTTACCGTCTGGGTAGAAGAGGCCAGAGATGGCAAGCCACACTGGTACGACTTCACCGAAGCAGAGGCACTCAAAGTCGACTTCGACAAAGCCTTCCCGAATGGCTATGTTGACTACTACATCGACATCGACAAGGACGGCATCATCCAGTCGGATACCCTGTCGCCGGGTGCAAAAGGTACGCGCTTCACAGAGTCGTATCCAGGCTTCAAGTGCAAGGATACTCTCTATAAAGAAAGTCAGGATACCATCAGTATTGAGGGCATGAAAGAAGAGATGCTCGCAGAGCTTCAGAAGATGGCCAAGCGGTATCAGGAGAAGTGTGGTGTATCCGAAAAGGATATCGAGAAAGCCCTGAACCGTGTCCGCAAAGAAATCCCGAACCTCTCACAGGAAAAGCAGCAGAGCCGCTGATCAAGAAGCTCGGATAAGGAGACTTATCATGGAACCAAAACTCACCGAGAAAGAGCAGGCCATTGCGCATGCCATCACGTCGACGCTCAAGAAGAACGTTCTAGATTCTGGCACCATCCAGGACGTGCGACGCGGCCCAAACGGTGGCATCACGACCTTCGTTTACCACATCATCACACCAGAAGGCAAGGCCTTCTACCTTGCCGGCATCCCGCTCGACAAGGATGGTAGGGTACGCATGGAACGAGCCATCGTGGCTCCTGTCACGCCACATATCCTACGTCTCACACCAGAAGAACGGGCTGCCGTCTCCGTCAAGCTCGAAGAATACATGGATAAAGGCCCCGTTCCTCCCATCTGGCAGCGCGTCTCCGATCCAGAAATCCGCGAATCCCTGCGCACGACCTGCATCCCACGCGTGGACAAGGTCATCTTCGGCAGGAGGCCACATTACCTCGATCAATACGACAGCTACTATTGCGGTCTCATGGCCGAGCTCCTGCATCAGAAAGAAGGATTCGGCGTAGAGCGCGTCGCGTCCTCGATGGAGCAGGCTGTATTCCTCTGTCACCCGACCATCCCAGCATCCATCCCGTCTGCCCGCAATCCGCTCTACGTCGTCGAGAGCCTCAGACAGGTCATGAAAGAATACGAGATGCCAGAGCGTTCCTTTGCCATCCTTCAGGCCTATCAGGACGCCTTCCATCAAGGGAATCACCATACCTTCTGTCACTGCGCGACGAAAGAGGAGCGGGAGAGGGGACTCAGTCTCCGCTTCCTCCCGCAGGAACGGCCAAACTACACATTCCAGATTATCGCGCGGAATGAGGACCCAGAGCAGCCTGTCCATCAGGCTCAGGTTGTCCTCAATCCCCAAGAACCAGATGAGCTGGAGAAGGACGCCAAGGCCATCCAGCTCGAAGCCCTGCAGGCCATCCAGGAAATCTTCCAGAAGCATCAGGCGGACGAGCAGACCATTGCCCTTGCCATGCGCCAGCTCCAGAAGAGCCTGCCGGGCCTTGCCTGAAACCAGCCGCCAATCCTAAATCCAATAAGCCAAATAACCTGCAAGCCATCAAGCCAATCCGCTTGGTGGCTTTTTCATGCCATCTGGCAGGGCAGTAGACCTGATTCGCAATTCCATGCGAATTTTCCTCTAAAAAAGTCGCCTAAACTAGAGGAAAATCCAGCAACTATGCCACGAAAAGGAGGAATTTCTTTGGACGAAGAACGCGCCTACCGTATGCGGGTCGCCAAGTACGTCTGCTGCATTGTGGGCATCTGTTATTTCATCGGACTCTGGTACGCCACGCAGTCCGTCGCCGAGGCATGCAACTACAACAAAGTCCTCGGCTGGCATCTGACCATCGGGGGCATGCACCTCTATCCGCCATTTGCCTATTTCTTCTGGGCCCGCGATGAGCTCCTCACGGCAGCCATACCGGGCATCATCGCGAGCAACGACAAGTGGACGACCATCGCCCTCTTTGCCGGCGCGCTCATCTCGTATGGCGTCACCAAGAACATGAAACGCGAGACGTCTCATGGTTCCGCAGAGTGGGCGACCGCCAAGGACATCGACAAGTCCGACCTCGGCATGTACTGCTCCAAGAACGGCGGTCAGTACGAGTATAAGAAGACCAAGCACAAGATTCTTGGACTCATTCCGTATACGAGCAAGAAGAAGATCGTCAAGACTTCTGGCGTCGTCATCGGCGTCAACCCGTATACGCACAACCTCATGCTCCACGACGGCCCGGAACACATCCTCCTCATGGCTCCGACCCGTTCTGGTAAAGGTGTCAACACGATCATCCCGACCGGTCTCATCTGGTCGCACTCGATCATGTTTTTTGACCCGAAAGGCGAGCTCTGGGCCAACACAGCAATGTTTCGCAAGAAGTTCCTGCACCAGAAGGTCCTGAAGTTTGAACCACTCTGCACGGACGGTTCCGCAGCCCGCTGGAATCCGCTCGCTGAGATCAACTTCCGCACCTTTGAAGAGCTCTCCGACGTCTCGACCGTCGTTTCCGTCATGGCTAAGCCGAACGGCGAGAAGAAAGGCGGTGGCGACCCGTTCTGGGATAACTCCGCGATTGCACTTTTAAACGGTGTCATCATGCACCTTCTCTACAAGCACTACAAAGAGAAGCTCCCGCTCCCATGCCCAACCGACATCATGAGCTTCCTCTCGACGCCTGGCATGAGCACCAAGCAGCTCTTCAAGGCAATGGGCACGTATCCGCACATCACGCCAGACGAGTTTTTGGAAAAGCCCATCCTCAACGAAGACGGCTCCCCAAAACTTGATCAGAACGGCATGCCCATGCACATCAAGAACCCGCTGAAAGAAATCTACGGCGAGTACATCAAGGATTACCAGCCCTTCAACGCCTACTTCGGGCGCAAGGACATCCACTGCCTCGAAGACATCCGCCTCGCCATCCTCGACCGCATCGAGAAAGGGGAGGAGGTCGACTTCCAGGACGACCCGAGCGTCGATGTCGACGACAAGGACAAAGACGAGAACCCGCTCTACATGCTCCTCACGCACCCGAAAGTCGCCGAGGAAGCCGCCAATATGAGCAATGGTGCGGAACAGACCGTCGCATCGATCATGCAGACCGCGCAGACGGCACTTGCCATCTACCAGGACCCGGTCGTGCAGAGCAACACGGCGGTCTCAGACTTTGCCATCCGTGACCTCCTTGACCCGAAACAGGAAGTCTCCATGTACCTTGTCATGCAGGTCAAGGATATCCAGACGGTCAAGCCGATTGCAAGACTCTTCATCAACACGCTTTTAAATAAACTCATCCGCGATATGAAGTTCGGCGACAATGCCCCGAAGAAGAAGCAGCGTCTTCTCCTCATGCTCGATGAGTTCCCGCAGCTCGGCAACATGCAGTCTGTCGAGCTTGCCCTTGCTATTTGCGCCGGCTACGGCATCAAGATGTGCATCGTCTGCCAGGATATCAACCAGCTCAATAAAGAGTACACAAAAGATAACTCCATCGCGAGTAACTGCCATGTCCACGTCTATTTCACGCCAAACCTCGAAGCTGGCGGCAGTGCCACGAGTGAGTCCATCTCCAAGAACCTCGGCAAGAAGACCATCCACACGACGTCTCACAGCGACGGTGGCGGCGGCTTCTTCAAAGGCTCCGATTCCACGTCGAGTACGGGCCGTGAACTCATGACTGCCGACGAAGTCTCACATATGAGCTCCGAGAAGGAGATCGTCTTCGTTGCCGGCCATAAGCCGATCTTCGGCGACAAGCTCCGTTTCTACAAGCACAAGATGTTCACCGACCGCACGAAGCTCGGTGCGCCCGTGACGAGCGACATCGTCACGCAGGTCCAGAGCTACAAGGATCTTTTTGCCGTCCATGCTGCTGAGCAGGCCGAGACGGAAGAGAAGAAACAGCATGTCCTCGAGACCAAGGCAAAGGCCGCAGGCCTTACTGTTGCCGAGTTCATCGAGGCCGAACGACGCGCCAAGTTAGGAGGCGGTATTGATGAAAAAACTCCAGAACCTCGCAATGGCAAAACCCCAGACAATCCGGGACAAAAAGAACCCCAAGACGCTCCAGAGCCTCCAGGAGTCGCAACGCCTGATCCTCAAAGGACATGGCGTTCGGGTACGCCAAAAGTAGGAGCACCCTCTCTTGGCGGTGCTGGCCCAACGCCAAGCATACCGGATGGAGATGCGTTCAAGACACCGCCACTCCACAGTCATGCACCGCAGGGACGCCGCATCCCGCACGGCAATCGCTTCAACCCCTTGAACGGCCTTGGAGACGGCGGTGGTGGTGATGACCCCATGAGCTTTCAAAACCCACCTAATGGCCCAGACGGCTACCATCCCATCCTCGTGCCAAGCGATAAGCGCCAAGACCCGATGGGGAACCTGCAGCCAATTCAAGAGAAACAGCCAGAAATCCCGGATCTTGATGATATCCAAGACGCTCTTGGCGATACCAAAGACCCAGAAAAAGAGCCACCAGAATCACCTGCCGATGGAGGAATCCCGGATAAGCCGGACTTCCTGAAAGGCATCAACTGGCAACTCAAACAGAAGAGGAAAGAAGAGGACAACGTATGAGTGAAGAGAAACTCGAACATGAATCCTATGTGATTACCCTCGACACGCTCCTGTACTCGATGGAACCGATCATGAAATACATGAAAGACCCGAGCGTGTTCGAAGTCTATGCCAACCCAGACGGCCACGTCTGGATTGATACGCTCGGCAAAGGTCGTGTCAAGACCGACCTCAAGCTCGAGGCATCTAATGTCAAGCAGATCATCCTGGATGTCGCGGCAATCACCGACCAGATCATCCCGATGTCAACCAAGCCGGTCATCGATGCCGATATCCCGGCGAACCACATGTTCCCGAAGTGCCGCTTCGAGGGCAACCTGCCACCTGTCGTGCCAGCCCCGACGATGAACATCCGCAAGCATCCGCAGAAGATCTTCACGCTCGAGGATTACCTCAAGCAGGGCACGATCACCGAGAGCCAGTACAAGACGCTCCTCAAAGCCGTGCACGACAAGAAGAACATCATCGCGGCCGGCGGTACGAAGTCCGGCAAGACCACGTTCCTCAATGCCCTGCTTGCTGAGATCAGCAAGCTCGATGACCGCGTCATCCTTATCGAGGATACGCCAGAACTCCAGTGCAAAGCAGAAGACTGCGTGCCGATGCGCGCCACGGATACCTTCTCGATGGAGGACGCGCTCCATCAGGTACTGCGCATGACACCAGACCGCATCGTCGTTGGCGAGGTCCGTGGCGGCGAAGCCCTCGCACTCCTCGACGCATGGTCGACCGGCCATCAAGGTGGCTGCTCGACCGTCCACAGCAACAGTGCAAAGGATACTCTTTTGCGCCTTGAGAACATGACGGCTCGCGTCAGTAAGAATCCGCAGCAGGCCACGATTGCTCAGGCGGTCAACATCATCGTGTACCTCAAGTACGTCGCGACCAAGCGCAGCGTCGAGGAAATCATCTCGCTCGACGGCTGGGACCATATCAAGAAAGAGTATATCTACCACAAGATTGGCTGAGAAAGGAGAACCATCATGAACGAGTTTGCTATGCAGTGGCTGGAAAAGAAAGCAACACTTCGTGAATCTATCTGGTCCGAATTCCAGAACGGCAAAGAGCTTCCCGCGACCATCCGCCATGAAGTTTTCTGCTTCTTTCTGCAGAAGACCGACCCGCACCTCACGCGTCAGGAGCAGGAATACATCTGGGATTACCTCCTGACTGCCGACGCAAAATGGTAATCGCAAGAACAGGCGAGATTTTTCCGCCTGTTTTTCTTTACCATAGATTCTGTAAACAAAGGCAGACAAAGTCTCAAGGAGGCAATCATCATGCATAACAACATCAAGAAAGCCCTCGCGTTCCTTAAACGCAACAAGGGCACGTTCATCCAGATGGGCATCATCGCAGGTACGGTCGCCATCATGGGCGATACGACATATGCAGGCCTTTCTACAGGCGCAGGCGGTGCTTTCGGCGTCATCGAGACGCCGCTCCAGAACTTCCAGACATTCATGACGGGTTCGGTGCCGAAGGCCATCGGCACAATCGGCTGCGGTATTGTCGGCGCATCCTGGGCGATGAACATCGAGAACCAGATGACCAAAGCCGGCATGCGCGTCATCGGCGGCACGGCTGCTGCAATGGGCGCAGGCTCACTGATTGCTTCGGCAAACAGTTCGGCAAACGGTCTTTTGATGCTCGCATCCATGCTCTAATCGAATCAGGGAGGAGAGAATCATGAAGCAGAATAAAATCAAGAAAGTCCTTGCGTTCCTTAAACGCAACAAGGGCACATTCATCCAGATGGGCATCATCGCAGGCACGGTCGCTCTCATGGGCGATACGACGTATGCAGGCCTGAAGGCAGGCGCAGGCGGAGCTTTCAGCGTCATTGAGACGCCGCTCCAGAACTTCCAGACGTTCATGACAGGCTCAGTTCCGAAAGCCATCGGCACGATCGGCTGTGGCATTGTCGGCGCAAGCTGGGCGATGAACATCGAGAACCAGATGACGAAAGCCGGCATGCGTGTCATCGGCGGTACGGCTGCGGCAATGGGCGCAGGTTCGCTTATCGCATCGGCAAACAGCGATGCAAACGGTCTTCTGATGCTTGCATCGCTCCTCTAAGAGGTGACGCGTATGGCAACAGAAGACGACAAGAAGACTCTTCCTTGGTACGACCTGCCATTTTACCGGTCGCTCACCGAGAAGATCCTGATGTTCGGTGCACCACGAGGTGTCATCCTCGCGAATGCGCTCGTCGCCGTCCTTTTCCTTATGGATTTTCATTTCTGGCAGATCATCCCGATCTGCATCGTCGTCCATTGTGGATGCATCTACGTCTGCAAGTCCGACGACCAGTTCTTCGACGCGCTGCGCTCGTACATCAGCAAGAAAAACTATTACAGCACCTGAAAGCTGGCGGAAAAACCGCCAGCTTTCTTTTCTTTTTTTTTCGCAATCTCAGTCGCGTTTTCCACGGAAAACCTCCCGTATACTAGAGGAAAATCCACTCGTCCTGCCCAGAATGGGCAGAAAGAAAAAAGGAGAATGCTTATGATCACCGTCCGCCATCCTTACCGCTATGGGGGCATGTTCCTTGCCCTCTTTGCCGTCGTCTTCCTATCGTCGCCCATGAAGCCGGATATCGACACATGGTTCCTCCTGGCTTCTGGCCGCGCCCTCGATATCCTGCCGAGCATCCCTGTGCAGGAACCTTTGACCATTCACTCTGGCCTTGATTTTGTCATGGAGCAGTGGCTCACAGCGTACCTTTTCTGGCACATCAACCAGATTTTCTCGACGACCGGCCTCTGTGTGCTCGCCTTCCTCGTCGCGCTCTTCACGGGATGCTGCTACCTGCGCCTTACCATGCAGGAGACCGAGAATTTCTTCCTTGCCGGCATCGTCACAATCTTCACTATGCGTGTGCTCGGCATCTTCATGGCCACGCGCCCACAAATCTTCTCGTACCTTCTTTTTACGCTTGCGTTCCTGCTCCTCGAGAACTATGCCAAGGGTGGGCGAGGGAAGAAGGCCCTCTTCATTGGCCTGCCCGTAATCAGCATGCTCATCATCAACCTGCACGCAGGCTTCTTCCCGATGCTCATCTGCCTGATGCTCCCGTATCTTTTCGAGAGCGTCACGAAGGACACGAAGTACTTCGTGCACAGCCCGTACATGGACGGCAAACTCCTCTTGGGTGTCTTTGCCCTCATGGGTCTTGCGGCCCTTTGCAATCCTTATGGCGTGAAGGCAATCTCCTATACCGTTGCATCCCTCACGAGCGGCTATGCCGTCGCAAACGTCGAGGAGATGGCACCTCTCAACATCCATACCGACATCTTCCTGCCTGTCGTCGTGCTCACAGGACTCCTCATTTGGGGCTATACGCGCCACAAGATTCCTTACCGTTTCTTCCTCTTGTCCTGCGGCACGCTCCTCTTATCGTTCCTTGTCGTGCGCGGGGCAGCCCTCTATTTCCTGTTCTCCGCGTTCCAGCTCGCGTATCTCTTCCGTGACATCACGGAAGGGCAGCTTATCGGGTTCCTCAAGAAACTCTTCGTCCTGTTCCTGCTCACAAGCTTCTTCCTCGCGATGGTCGCTGCCAAAGACGGCGACTGGCGCTCACTTCTCCTGGGACTCCTCATCTATCCGCTGATCTTCTTCTGGCACCGCCTGCCGGAGAACAAGCAGCCACGTGCTCTCTTCCAAACCATTGTCGTCTCCGTACTTGGCATGCTCCTTGTCTTTGTCGTGCTCCCACCAGATTTCTCTAAAGTCCAGCCCGGTTCTCAGGCTGCCTTCCGTGCTCTTGCCGAGCGTACCGTCTCGCCGTCTTCCATCCGTCTCTACTGCGGCTATAACGACGGCGGCTATGCCGAGTACATCGGCATCCGTCCATATATCGACGGCCGCGCAGAAGTCTTCATCCCAGCGGTCAACCACGAGAAGGACATCTTCAAGGAATGGCTCGAAGTACGGAGCGGACTGCTTTACTACAAAGACTTCCTCGCACGCTACGACTTCAACTACCTGCTCGTCCGCAAGGAAGATGCCCTCTACTATGCGCTCCCCAATGATCCCGACTACCGTATGTTCTACGACCAGGACGGCATCCGCGTCTTCGAGAAGAAAGGGGAGGGCGTCGAAGACTTTGCTGAACGGCTCTGAAATTCGCAACATCATAAGCGTTTACCCTCGAAAATACGCGGTAAACTAGCCCTAAACCGCAACGAGAACGGGAGGATTAACTATGTCCATCAAAGATTATGGCCGCAACGCCACCGCAATGGAAGAATGGCTTCCGTGGGGTGGCATCGTTGTCGCGCCTTTCGTGATGCGCCAGAAGGACGCATCCTATTTTGCTGTCATCTCCTATGATGCCATCCCAGAAGACACCGCCGAGCACATCCCCGACTGGGATTTCTGCCGTGGCTGGATCATCTGGAGCGAGCATCACCACCGCGCCGACGGCACCGACAAGGAGTACCTCGTGCTCTTCTGGAAGCCGTTTGTCCAGAAGGGCAAGCCGTATGTCGAGAATGCGCTCAAGAACAAGACCGTGCGCAAGGAAAAGGACATCGACTTCTTCATCGAGGTCGCCCAGACTTTCTGCGAGTCCATGAAGGTCGTCGCACCGACCGCACGGCTCATCGAGTATCAGGAGCTCATCGACTTCCTGTCGTATTCCCTGACGTTTGGCATGGACCACGTCGAGATGCCGGACGTCCCATTGTACCTTGACGTGCTCCTGCACCAGAACAACACCTTCGAGTTCACCTCGAACGACATCTACATCAACAAAGAGCGGCTCGTCATCATCTCGCTCATCGGACTCCCTGATGTCGAACCCATCTACCAGAACCTCAAGAACCTCAACTTCAAGCATGTCCGCCGTTTCACGATGTTTGGCCCCAACGAGGGCGCATATGACATGAAGCAGTACACGAGCCACTGGTGCCCGAGCCGCAAGATCGTGAAGAACGCCATCTTAGATGGCATCGAGAACCGATACAACGGCTACTACTTCGAGAACATCGAGCTCCTCCTCGGCGAAGAGGATTACGAGCCGTTCCTCTCGTACATCGAGCACGCTCTTCGAAAGATGGAGTGTGGCTATATCCTCGAGTCCTTCAACCTCAAGGAAGTCTTCTGGGGCAGCCTGCCAGGACTCTACCTTGCCAACAACGTCCCGCCACTCATCGGATTCCAGCATCTTGAAGAGCTCATGCACTGCATCCCAGGCAAGCATGAGAACAAAGGCAAGTTCCAGGCCATCCTCGAGAGCCTGAAGAACGAGAAAGAGAAGCCCAAAGAACAGGAGGAACCGCAGCATGTATCGCCTTGACCGCTTTAACCGCCATAAAGATTACCTCAAATACACCATGCCGTATGGGCGCATCATCCGCGACCCGGCAATCATCTTAAATAAAGATGGTTCCATCCAGACCACCTTCAAGTACCGTGGCCCAGACCTAGACAGCGCCGTCCGTGAACAGCTCGCCATCCTCACGCAGCAGCTCAACCTCGTCCTCACCAACATGGACACGGGCTGGGTGCTCTACTTTGAAGCACAGCGCTCGGCATCCACCGAGTACGACCGTGATGTCTACTTCCCAGACCCCATCACCAAGGCGATGGACGAGGAGCGTCGCATCTTCTTCCAGAAGGGCACGCACTTCGAGTCCAACTACTACTGCACCGTCTGCTGGATGCCGCCATCCGACAACGAAGGCAAGCTCCGCAACTTCGTCGTCGAGGGCAAGAAGAAGAAGAGTGCGACGATCGAGGATTACCTCGAGGTTTTCGCGAGCGTCGTCGACAAGCTCTACGGCGTCTTCCAGAGCCAGCGCATCCCGTGCCATTACATGACGCCTGACGAGATGCTCACGTATCTCCATTCGTGCGTCTCCACGGATAACCGGGCGATCAAGATGCCACTCCACCCGATGCTCATCGACAACCTCATCTACGATTCGCCACTCTACGGCGGTCTCGAGCCGCGTCTCGGCAAGATGCACCTTCGCGTCGTCTCGCCAATCGGCTACCTCGATAACTCCTACTTCGGCATGTTCGATGCTTTAAACCGCCTGAACTTCCCGTACCGCTGGGTCACGCGCTACTACTGCCTCAGCAAGCAGGATGCTGCCGACACGGTAGGGGAGATCCAGAAGAAGTGGTACGGCAAGACCAAGAGCATGTTCAGCATGTTCAAGGAACTCGTCACCGACCGTGAGTCCGATGCCAACCTCAATATCAACGCCGTGCGCAAGATGAACGAGGCTAAAGACGCCGTCACCGCCATCGAGTCGGATATCACGACGTATGGCTACTACACGACTTGCATCGTCGTCATGGACGAAGACCAGGATACCGCCGACAGCAAGGCCGACCAGGTCAATCAGGTCTTCACGAACCTTGGCTTCAAGAGCAAGACCGAAGAACTGCAGTCCGTCGAAGCGTGGATGGGCAGCATCCCCGGCAACTACGGCCACGGCATCCGCCGACCAATCGTGTCGGCCGGCAACCTCGTCCACATGATGCCGCTCTCCGACATCTGGGCAGGGGAGCCCCGCAATAAGCACCTAAACGGCCCATCCCTCATCTACACGCAGACGTCCGGCAATACGCCTTTCCGTCTCAATCTCCATGTCGGCGACGTCGGCCATACCCTCATCGTCGGTCCTACCGGCGCTGGTAAATCCGTCCAGCTCAACATCATCGCAGCGTCTTATCGCAAGTACAAGAACGCCCGCGTCTGCATCTTCGATAAAGGCGCAAGCTCGCTCTGCCTCACCGCCGGCGTTGGTGGCACGTTCTACGACCTCGGCAATGAATCCGAAGGCTCGCTTTCCTTCCAGCCACTTGCCCAGATCGATGATCAGAACGAGCGCCAGTGGGTGCTTGAATGGCTCATCGACTACATCCGCCATGAGAACCTCGAGATCACCCCGGAGCGCAAGAACATGCTCTGGGATGCCCTCAACAATATGCGTTCCCTGCCCGTCGATAAGCGCCGCATGACCGTACTCGTCAACTACGTCCAGAGCCTTGAACTCAAGACCGCGCTAAAGCCACTCACGACTGGCAACGCCTACGGTGCGATGTTCGACTCCGACCATGACGGTCTTGCCATCTCCTCCTGGCAGACGTTCGAGATGAGCAAGCTCATGAGCAAAAAAGAGATTGTCGGTACGACACTCATGTACATCTTCCACCGCATCGAGCAGGAGCTCAAAGGCGAGCCGACCGTGATTATCCTCGATGAGTGCTGGGTCTTCTTCGATAACGAACAGTTTGCTCAGAAGATCCGCATGTGGCTCAAAGAGCTCCGTAAATACAACACCTCCGTCATCTTCGCGACGCAGTCCTTGAGTGATATCGTGAACAGCCCGATCTTCTCGACCGTCCTTGAAGCCTGCGCAAGCCAGATCTTCCTGCCGAACGACAAGGCTCTTGAAGAATCGATCAAGGCACAGTACGTGCGCTTCGGCCTCAACCAGAAGCAGATCGAAATCATTGCGGGTGCGATCAAGAAGAAGCAGTACTACTACGTCTCGCCGAACGGCTCGCGCCTCTACGACCTCGCGCTCGAGTACTGCCCAGTTTCCCTTGCCTATGTCGCCGTCAATAAGGCCGATACGAACAAGGCAATGGAGATCCTGCAGAAGTACGGCCCTGAACATTTCAACGAGCACTGGCTCCAGTACCGGAACCTCACGCTCCCTGAAGTCCGTCATTCCACCCTCCGCTAAAGAAAGGAACCCATCATGGCAGAATCTTTGCTTGTCGTCCTCATCATCTTCGTGCTGGCCAAGGCCCACTACGATAACCAGTTCAAGGCACAGATCCGTGCGACCTTCCACGCACACCGCCGTGAACTCGATGCGCTTGCCGAGCGCCTTGACGCGCTCGACCATCAGGGGAAGCTCCCGAAAGAGGAGAAGGAGTCCTTGAAGGATGCCCTCAAGAAGGGCGACATCAAGGCACTCTTCCGTGAGCCTTCAGAGAAGGGGGAGACGCTTGAATGATGACCCCAAAGACCCTTTACCAATCCCTTCTCCAGAAGAAGGATCATCCTGAGTCCATGACGCCGGCTGAGATCTTCGACCTCGACCTCACCGCTGCCGTCCAGCTCCTGCAGGACGGTATGCCCTTAAAGGAGACGCTCGATGCCCTCAAAAACCTTTCCCCGATGGCTGCCCGCACGGATGGGGATGCCCAGGCCATGAGCTACTACCTTGATAAGGTCCTCGACCGCGTCAACCTCGAGCAGCGTAGCCACAGCGCCAACGCCTATGACCTTGCGACCGAGAGCTACAAGTCGCAGGTCGTCGCCTATGCCAGCCAGTTCCAGCACTATGCGCCCGAAGACTTCGGCCTCTTCGAGGAAGGCCACGTCGCCCTTGCCCTCATGCGCAAGGACGGCTTCAGCCCCGAAGTCGTCGAGGCTGTGCTCAAGAAGCAGAGCATGCGCGCCAGGAACGACAGCACCTACCTTTCCCAGGTCATGAGCGCCACGAAAGAGTGTCTCGCTTCCTACCGCCAGATCGACGCAATCGACCCGTCGACGCCCGTCGAGACCGCGCAGGAAGCCTATCGGCTCTTTGCCAAGAACTACGCGACGCGCACGAAGACCGTGATCTTCTCCGCACAGGACGAGCAGGCTATTTTAGGCGAACTTGCCGATGCCATGCTCCAGCAGTATAAGAACCGTGCTCCATCGGCCGTGACCGTCGAGACACAGAAGCGCTACGACGCCGACATCGAGGCGCAGATCAAGCCGTTCCTCGAGGCTGCACTCAAGGCATCTCCCGTTTCTCTAGAAGCCGGCCGCGACCGCGACCAGTACATCTCCGCGCTCCTTCTCGAATTCTCGAGCGACTATGAGACCAAGCGCAATCTCTCCTCGAAGCGGTATCCGCTCACGAAGGCGATGTATCTTGAGAAGTCCCAGACCTATCATGACCGGCTGAACCTCTACGATTCCATGCATGAGGACAGCTTCTATGACGCACAGATTGCCAAGGAACTCCTGCAGGAAAAGCAAGGCCCTGCGAACATCGTCCGCGCGATCACCGAGAACAGTGTCACCGCGCATTCTTACATCCCAGAACACGCTCAGAAGGGGAGCCCTGAGTACCTGGATGGACTCCATCAGGCGGAGCAGTACGCCAAAGAGACCTTGGAGATGGCCAAGAAGAGCCTGCGCGCCGAGAAGGCCATCCTTTCCTACGAGCGCCCCGCAAAGCTCCCAGAAGAAGCCTCTTACCAGCAGCTCAAGAGCCTCGGCATCACGCCACGCGACCTCTACCTTTCCTGCATGCAGGAAGGCCTCAAGAGCAAGCCGAGCTTCATCCTGGAACTTTCCGAACCCGCGACCGACCGCGACATCGTCGAGAAGATTTTCTACCGTTATCCGGACGTCCCGCGCCCGCTCCTGCGGGATGCCATCTTAGAGGCATCTCCACGCGCATATCTTCCGGGGGCACCCTATAACTACGTCGACCGCCTCTTCGAGCAGGTCGATGCCCGTCTCCAGAAGGTCGCTGAGCGCCATGCCCGCGAGAACCAGGACATGAAGACGCTCAAGACCATGCGCGGCCTTGCCAGCCACGGTGCCCAGATCCAGACATCGGAGATTGGCACCTACAAGGACGGACGCATCGCGATCAAGCTCCTGCAGCAGGGGAGAGACGAGGAAGACGTCGCGCGCTTCCTCCTCACGATGGCTCGCAGCGACAACCGCGAGAACCCGCATCACTATGCCGTCGAGGTCATGGACCGCGCCAAGAAGAGCGTCGAGCGCGAAGAGAAAATCCGTACCTACCAGAAGCCGGCAGTTCCACTTGAGACCCCGAGCTTCTACCATGCCTATCTCATGCGCATGCAGAAGCTCTACCAGAAGAAGGGCTTCGTGCAGAGCGAGAGCGACGTCGAGGCCGTCACCGATATCCTCCTCAAGGAAGGGAAGACCTTCAAGAAGGCCGAGCTTGCAAATGGCATCGCGCAGTACAGCCCAATTGCCGTCGAGCCGGGTCGCGACGAGAAGTATGCCCAGTATGTCACCAAAGAGAGCGAGCGGCGGATCAAGGAAGCCGAAGCTGCGCTTGACCATTACCTTGTCATCCTGCGCCCTGATGCTACAGGCATCGAGGACGAGTATACCTACCAGATGAAGCGCCTCAAAGACGCGACCATTCTGCCATACTCCGAGGAGATGGACGAGAAGATTGGACAGGCACTCCTCAAGAAATACCCAGAAGACCAAGTCGAGGAGACGCTAGAGAAACAGTCTCTCCTCAAGGATACCCAGTCATCTTATGGCAAGTACCTCGTCAGCAAGATTCACAAGAAAGAGAAACAGCGAAAGGAGCAGCAGGAAGCGGACAAGACACTTGCCCAAACGCTCCAGCGCAGTCTCCGAAACGACCACCGACATCACGAAGAAAGTACCGAAGAATCTTAAAACCTGCCCAGAATGGGCAGGTAGAGCCACGGTGCAACCCCTTATGGGCGCTTGCATCGCGGCTCTTTTTTCACAAAGAATCCATTCTGCAATTTCATAACCTTTTTAAAAGAATATTTCGCCGTATGCTATCACCATAGCCACGAAAACCCATAGAGAATGAATCAAGGAGGAAACACTTATGGGCAACACTGAAAACCGCGGCATCCTTTGCCGCATGGAAAGCGCACTCAAACATTCCCCGAAGAAGAAAGGTGCCATCCTTTCCTTGGAGACGATGCTCTACATCGGTATCCTGATCATCTTCGCCGCCATCGGTATCGGCATGTACAACCAGCGCGATTCCGCGAAGGCAGCTGCAGCACGCACCGAGATGGACCAGATTCGCACGGCCGTCACGCAGTACAACATGTACTCCAATTCCGAGTACACGGATGCAAACTTCGACAAGCTCCTCAGCAAGCTCTCCGCTGATGATTCGATCGATGGCCTTGAGCACGGCCCGTTCCTGACGCAGGGCGGCAAGTGGGCTACGAGCGTTGTTGACCCGTGGGGCCAGCAGTACACTTACGATTCCGCAACGGGCACGATCACGTGCACGGGTTCGGATCCAGATATGACGCTCCAGGTCGGCAAAGGCTCTGACAGCAACCTCTAATATGCTTTCTCTCATGGTACGAAGAACTACACTTCAAACCATATCTAAACAGCCGGACAGGTTTCCTGCCCGGCTGTTTTATTGTGCCAAGAACAGGAAGGTTCTGGGCAGAGCTTTTGTGGTACTCTTTCCGTAGTAGTTAAATAGCGAATAGATAGAGAAAGGATGATTGCTATGCCAAACGATAACGAGAGACAGGAAGTCACCGTATCCCTCTCGCCGGAAGTCCTTGCGCTCCTCGGCCTTGAGAAAGACGCCAAGGCGGAAACGATCAAGGAACGCATCGAGAACCTCGATAAGAACCCGACCCTCTACCATAAGACTCCAGTAGGCACCGTCATGGCCGGCTTCGATGCGGAAGCAGATGAGTTCGCTACGCAGGCAGTTACCGGCATTATCCCGAAGGGAAAGACGGATTTCGTCGACCTTTCCCTTGTCGAAGTGCCGAATCTTGTCGCTGTGCCGAACATCGACTTGGATAAAATCCACTTCCGACTCTATGAAGACCCGTACACAGAAGATGCCACTTATACCTCTTCCATGCAGCAGGAAGACCTGCTTGAGGCTACGAAAGATTTTGAGGACGCCCCCGAAAGAGAGACCTCAGTCGGCAGACGTGGCATCTACGACCCGAAGACCAGCCTCTTGGCGCTGACTATAAAAGAGAATCACGTCACGTCCGTTTCCTACAATGAGAAATACCAGATGCCACAGGCGCATCTGGAAGCCATTGGCGGACATATGGTTGAGCTCGACCTCTCGGAGAAGGGGACGAAGGCAAAACTCCACGGCGAGACGGGCGAAACGACAATCACCATCCGCAGTCCGCGCCCCGATGAAGACGTCCTCCTGCAGGAAACCAAGACGACGCTCATCGTTGGCGACATTGGTGGCAATGGCCATACCGGCAAGGAAGCCCTCAAGGCATACCTTGAAGAGGATCACCCGAAAGACGACATTGTCTCGAACCGCCTCACGTCCATGATCAAACGGATTGCCCAGAAGCAGAAGATCGCTCCCTTAGAGCCGGATATCCGCAAAGAGATGGAATCCATCATGAAGCGCCCGGGGTTCACTTACGGCAAACGGTATCCCTATCTCTACGATGCAGGCATCCGTCCCGCTTACCATGCAAACCCCAAGCAGGCCGCGCGCTGACAGGCACGAGAGCTACAAGAAAACGGCAAGATGGGGCAATTTTTCAAGGCACAATCCCGCCTATACTAGAACCATGCCGAACAAGTACGGCATATAGCATTGTCAGCAGGAGGACCCCTATTCCTCCTGCGAAACCCATCGCTCGGGGAAACGGGCGAGTCCACCTGCAGGCAGGACCTACGTACCTGTATGCTTCCGCCTCTCCGGTGTGGGAGCAGTCTTGCGGATATATATGCCTGCAACCCTTAGCCATGAGAACGCCTGTCACCAAACCCTGACAGGCGTTTTTGTCTATGCATAAGCAATAGAAAGAGGTGGCCACTATGGCACGATTCTTCTCATTATCCACCGGCCTTACCGGCCTTGCTACGGTCTTTTCCCCGGTTCTCCCGAAGGATAAGGCAATCACCAACCAGGAACTCGTGGCACGCATCAAGAAGCAGTTCCCGTATCTCACCTTCACGAAGACACCCGTCCTCACATCCTACCAGAAGCAGCTGGACGGCACGTATGCTCTCAAGATCCAGCTTTCTGGCAAGGCTGAGACGCACTGCATCGCCGAGACCCCGAAGGAAGCCATCGCCCTTGCCCGCCGCAAGTGGGTGACGCCAAGGAAAGACTTCCTGCCCGTCCATCTCGAAGACGCCGTCATCCTCCCGGAGACAAAGAAAGACAAGGAGAAGGAAGCGCTCTATCGGAGACTGGAAGCCCAGTATTACCTCGAGAAGCGTCGGCAGAAGAAACAGAAAGAGAAAGAAGAGGCCGAGCGTAAGCGCCGGCAAAAAGAGATTGCCAAGTTCCAGGATAAGACCCACCCAAGAGACCTCACGCCGAAAGCCTTCAAGAAGCTCGTCGACGTCCTCTTCACGCTTGCCGAGAGCAAGCAGGGGGCAAGAGCCCTGAAAGTCGCCGGGCTCACGCTCGGTATCCTCGCCCTTGACGCACAGCTTCGCGCCATGCACATGGCCTTTGCGGCAACGCCGAACGGCTATGCCATGCAGGACCCGACCCAGAACAGCCTGCTCCGTCATCTCCTCGGCCAGCGCAACATCCGCCGCCTGCTCGGCTATTCGCCACGCCTTTTGCAGCGCAACCCAGCCGACCAGGTCTACGCTCCACGCGACGTCCTGCCGTACCTCCAGACGAATCCCGATGCCCTTGAGCACCTCGCAAGAGCCAACGGCGACCGCCAGATCGAGCAGGCCATGCTCCTAGACCGCAGCCCCGAAGGCAGAGCCTACCTTGAAGACCTCTCAAAGAGGACCGGCATCGAGAACCCGTCCTTTGTCGACCTCCTGCAGCAGCCGACTGTCACCGACTATGTCGCTAGGACCTATGATGACCGCCTGCAGGAACGCGAGAACCTCGCACCGACGCGGGTCTATCCCGATACCATCGTGCCACTTGACGCCGTGCTCCTGCCAAGCGCCACGCGCACGCTCGCCGAAGATGCCCTGCGTCCAGACCCCGAACAGACGCAGGAACAAGCGGATTTTCGCCAGAACCTCCGCGCAGCCATCCTCACGCCATCCCTTGAACCGCCACTCGTCCGCGCGATGGAGCGCACCCGCTGGCAGGAAGAGGAGATGCAGGAAGATCTTGAAGATACGGCCAACCAGAAACACTTCCTCGACGGTCTCGTCGCCAAAGACGTCGCCCGTGATGCGATCGAGTCCATGCGCGTCCTACAGCAGGAAGAGAACGCCCCCGACGAGGAACGCCAGGAAGGCCGGCTCCTCGAAGCGGACCGCGCGATTGCCATCCTGCGCGAGAACAACGACCGTATTGCACCGCTTGCCTACATCAACAAGGATCTCATCAGCGAGCAGGCCCGCGTCCTCGACGAGAGCCGGGAGGGGAGAGACTATCTCCGCCAGCTCCGCCGCAAGACCGGCATCGAGAACCCGTCGTTCGAGGAAATCCTTAAAGCTCCGTCCGTCCCTGCCTATGTCGCAGGCGTCTACGAAGACGACCTCGCTATGCGCAATCAGGAAACTCTTGCCCGCAAAGAAGGGCAGGACGCTTTGCAGACGGTACAGAAAGCGTGCGACACGCCGACTGCCTCCTATGATGACCTTCTCAGCAAGGATGCTCCTCTGACCCTTGCCGAGGACGCCCTCAGCAAGAGCAGCAAGAACTCGATGGAGCAGGAGAACTTCTACCAGGACATGCGCGACCTCATCGAGCAGCCCAAGAGCGGGCGCGAAGAGCTCGGCGGCATCCACGCACCCCTCATGGAAGCGATGGGGCGCATGAACGTCCGCGGCGTCTTCCCCGAGACCCAGGAGAGCGTCTTCTCGTCTCTTGGCATCGAGGACTTTGCCAAAGGCATCGTCGGTGCCGCGCAGAAGCTCGGCGACACGCTGACCAATCAGACCTACCGCGAGATCCACACGGTCAAGACCCGCACGACCACCACGATCACGCGCACTTCTTGGGACGAGTAAATGATTCCGTTTACCGACAATCCTGACAACATCTATGAAGATTCTTCTCAAACTGTAGAGAATATCTGCCAAAATACAAAATCTTTCTCTGTGCAATCGTGTATACTTTTATTATTTTATAGATTTACGTGCTAAAACGTAAATCATAGGGTTTACAATACGCTCGGAATGCGGCATAATAGAAGTAACAGATAAGCAATCTACAATTCCATGAAAGGAGGAATACACATGGAATGGCATTACTTCAACCCAGAACGGGACGACTCCGTCCGCGCCTTGGAACACCTGCCAATCACGGATGGGGTAGAGCTCACAGTCATCGTCTACCCATTCGGCATCTCGGGGCATGAGCCCATCCGCATGGAGGTCAACTGCAACTCAGACGGCATGGAACTGCCGGTCCTTGCCGAGGAGACCTTCTCGAGCATCGACGAGGCGATGACGCTTGCACCACGCTACGCCAAAGCCATCCAGGAGCTCAAGCTCTCGCGTCCTGACCTCCATCTCAAGGCGGTTATGGAGAGGCTCCTGAAGCTCCATCTGGACTACCTCCAGAACAAGTAAGTACAGAAAGATCACAAAAAGGAAGCACCCTCGCGGTGCTTCCTGATTTACTGGAAAGAAGGATCATCATGAAAGGATTACTGCTCTACCCCTCGCCATGCAAGATTAGCGTCAAGCTCACGACCATCCGTGACATCGAGCGCGACCTCCCACAGCTCCTTGATTGCTTCCTCGTGGACGCCCGCACCTTCTTGATACCAGATGGCCATTCCTATGACATCTGGTTCGACGACAATTTCCTCAGCAAGAAAGGTGGACGCCCCTCCTTCTACGTCCCCGAGACGAAGGACATCCTCTGTGGCCGCTGCTTTATCCTGCGCCATGACGAGGACAAGATGCTCTCGTCTTCCCTCCTGAGCGATGAAGTCCTGCCACTTGTGCACTTCATGCAGGATACCATCTTTCCAGGCCTCACGCAGGCCATGCAGGAACTCAAGGCAGGAGGCGTCGCTTGAGATGGGTATTGTCCATACCATTCCGAAGCAGCTCTGGAATACCGACCATCCTGTCATCCGGCGGGACTGGCTCGGTCCATTCACACCGAACTACATCAGTAACAAACCAGAAGGAGCCCTCTGGACCAGCTCCGCACACCGGAAGATGGATGGAGGGTACACCTCCGACTGGTACAGCTGGTGCAAAGAGAACGAATGGCCAAAGAAAGACTTCGACGTCCTGTTCATTCCGAAGAAGACCCTCACGGTCTACGAGATTGATAGCCAGGAAGACTTCCTCGCTCTTCGTGCCACCAGTCAGCAACCCTTTAAAGAGCTGACACCTGAGTACACAAGAGAGAGAGGTGTCGCGTATCTTGCATCTTTCCAATACCACGCGATTGACTTTGCCTATTATGCCCAGAATGGGCTGGATGGCATCCATGTCACGCAGAACGGTCTCGATGCCTGCTCCATCTGGGCTTTCGGCTTCGACAATACGCCAGCGATGGGAACCCTTTCCTGCTGGGACATCGAGTCGACCTGCTGGTTCAACATGGATTGGGTGGAAAGCTTCCAGATCTTGTAACAAGGAATAGAAAGAGAGAGACATAACATGAACGAAAACGAACAGGACGCTCAGGATATGAGAGATGCCCTGCAGCAGATTCTCAAAAAGAATTATGATATCTCATCTGTACATGATGTCCTGCTGCAGACAATGGAATCCTTCAACGAATGCTATGAGCGCCAACAATCTAAACCGGATGCAAAAGATGCATCGGTCGGATTCAATGGAATCCCAAGCGGCTTTCCAGAACTCGATCGATTCACCTGCGGCTGGACCAAGGGAAGCCTTGTCGTCATTACAGGAGAACCTTTAGCAGGGAAGACATCGTTTGCCCTGAATACGGCGCTCACTTGTGTAAGAGAGCGCGGTCCTATTGCCTTTTTCTCCCTCACGATGAAGAAGAAGGCGTGGCTTGCCCGCATTCTCAGCATCCAAAGTGAACTGGATACATTCAGGATCAAGACCGGCCGGTTGTATGATTTCGAATGGAACGTGTTCATCAAAGCAGCTGACCAGATTGACCACTTGCCGCTCTATATCGATGATTCCGCGTATCTCACGGTCAAGATGATCCAAGAGAAAGCCAAACAGCTCCAGAAGGAGAAAGGGCTTTCCTTGATCGTCGTGGACTCCCTGCAGATGCTCCAAGGGACTTTCGGGAAAGAGTACGAGAGCCGATACGAAGAACTCTCCGATACCCTGCGCTCGCTCAAGCGACTAGCAATGGAGCTTGATGTTCCCGTCCTCGTGATTTCCAATCTCTCGTGTTCGGATGTGAAACCTAAATCTCCTGGTTCTTATGACCTGCACCGCTCTGGTGCGGTCGATGAGACTGCAGATGAAGTTATCCTGATTAAACAGGGAAGGCATACGAATTATCTTATCCCGATCAAATTCTCCGGCCCGAGAGAGTCGACTCCCGAATTCGATTTCCTGCCGGGCACTGGCAAAATGAAACCCTGTACTCATGACTGAAGGACTTATCCCTATGCAATCTTTCCGACCCATATCTCACGCCGAACGCTTATATTTCCTTGAGAACTATATCGCCAAGCCTGAACGCATGAAGGACGAACCCTGTCCATTCTGGACCGCGTACCTTTCAGGAGAGGACGGCAGGCTCCTTGAGCAGGCACTCATCTTATTCTTGCAGGAGCATGAAACCATAGCGAAGCGTTACCTTGAGACACTGCGCCACCAAGGGAGCGGACTACTCCCGTGCTCCAAGCAGCTTCTCTTTGCAACCCTGCGTATCCAATACGGGGAGCAGACATTCCTTGCCGATCTCGTGCTTCCCGGCCTTGATACCATACAGACAACCTATCTCTCTTCCAGATTCCACGTCTGGAGTATCTGCGGGAAAGAGGGGAGTGAGGACATCTTCCTCGAACTCGTGAACCCGGAAGGGCATCACTCCTTCCTCCCGAAGGGGATGATTGAGGATGCAGAAGTGCCGATAAGGACCCGTTCTGCCCTTGCCGAGACCTGGCTCTTAAAGCTCGGCATTCCTGTAGAACGCCTGCTCTAACTGGGATTTCAGACATTTCCTCGCACTCTTGTTTCCTTGAATCCCTATGCACGATACGTTACAATGAAGCATTAGAACTAGTAGCAAGACAAAGAGAAAGCAGGGTTGTCATGGATACGCAGGATGAAATAAAAGAATTTGCCCAGGCGTTCAAGAAGCGCGTCGCCCGGTATAACGGGAGCCTTGGGGAAGCCGCCAAGGTCCTTGGGATGACCTTTCGGCAGAGCCTCTTCAACAAGCTCGCCAAAGGAACGCTCCGCTCCCTCGAGGAGCGCAAGATTGCCAAGTACTATGGCTGCGAAGTCGTCTGGAGAGAAGGCGAGAAGCGCTTCTTGGAAGAGATGGCACCAAAAATCAAGCAGCTGCAGGGCCTCTACCTGACCTATCTCGATCAGGTACGCATCATGGACCGCAAGAAGACGCCAGACAACCTCAAGGCACTCCTCGAGACTTACGGCCATATGATGCATCTACTCGGCGAGCTCCAAGGGCGCTACGAGACCTTCTACGGGGAAGATGCCCCAGAGAAGCTCCAAGAACTCCAAGCAGTCTTGCCGTTCATACCAAAGCTCAGCATGGAAGAACTTGTCTGCCTGTCTGCCATGAAGATCTGTACCGTAACACTATGAGAGAGGAGAACCAGATGGATCACCTGACCTGCAGTCTCTGTGGCTGGACCAGCCCGCAGAAGCGCTTCCCCGATAAAGCCGTCAACCGACACTTCGATAACGCCGTTGCTATCTGGTGCCCACGAAGCGAGTGCCAAGAGCACTACCCGCACGAAGTGCCAAGAGACTGCGTCCAGCACCAATGGCAGAGCTATGGCGGCTGGATCACGATCGAGCCAAAGCCCAAGGTGGTCTCGATCAAGGACTGGAAGCGCACTCAGCAGGCAAAGGGCATCTTTCGCCGTAGGCTGGAGCAGGGCAGACACTCTGAGTAAGACGATAAAGTTCATAATGGATTCGCTTTCGGCGAGTCCAGTAGATAATAAAGACAGAATGTTCGCATGATAAAAGAAAGGGGACACCCATCTTGAACGATTTTTCCGTGCAGACGCTTTGGGATATCCAGCAGAAGAGCGGCCTGTGGAAGTTCCTGAAGCAGAAGAACAGCTTCTTCCTCATTGGATTCATCTATGAGAACTTCATCCACGGAGCGGTCGAACAGATTCCCGAGACCGACCTCTGTTACCGCTTCAACGCCTATCGCGAGAACGTCAGGCACATGCTCGGCGATGAAGTGAGCCTTTCGAACGACGAACCGAAGAATATCCTGCAAGACCTTGCCAGAGATTCCCAGCTCCTCGTCCGGATGCAGGATGCAAGAGACGATGTGAATGTCACCGTCTACAGCATCACGCCACTTTTCTCCGCCGTTCTTGCCGTCCTTGAAGAGATGCGCCCGAAGAAGGTCATCGGCTTTGCCTATCAAACCAAGAAGCTCCTCGATACAATCGAGCAGGTTCGCCTCGAATTCTCCTCGAACCGAGCGAAACGCATCGCGAAGCTCAAAGAAGAGATACAGGAACGGGAAGCAGAACTCAAGCGGCTGGAGCAGGGTGGTGCTCTCCATACGCTCACAGAAGAAGAGGCGCAGGAGCGCTATGCGTTCATCCGTCGCGAGATGAACCGCCTGCCGATGGCACTCGGCGAACAGATGACGCTCTTTGAAGACCAGCTGAAAGACTTCCGCAAGGAAATCAAGGAACGCACGAACAAGGGCGAGATCTTGGAGAAGGGACTGGAACTCCTTGAAGCCAAGAGCAAGGACGGAACAGCTTACTATGCGACCGTACAGCTCCTCACGCAGAACGAGCTCCGTGGGCAGCTCTATGAAGACCTCGAGGCCATCTCGAACGATCCACGTGTCACGCCCATCCGCCAAGACCCCATTGAGATTGTTGACCGCATGTTCCGCGCATTCTATCAAGCGAACCGCCACATCACGTCACTCATCACCTTGATCCGCGAAGAAGTGACCGTGAAGCACCAGCAGCGCAACTACCTCATCTACAAGTCGGCAGATGCCATCCTGCATCTCGTCCCAGAAGATGTCCCACACAAGAAGTTCTATTCCTGTCAGAACATCATCCCGTATGCCCGACCCTCTCTTGTGACCTTCTGGAAGTACGGCAAGCCAGAACTCAAGATCCAGCCACCACGGAAGGACTTCTCTACGGTCTCCTTCCAGAAAGAGCAGCCGTACCAGAAAGGCGACCCCAGTGTCTTCACATCGTATTTCACGTCTCAGGCGGTTCTGCGCCAGAACGTCCTTGACGTGATGGGGGAACGCGACTCCGTTCATCTTTCCGAGGTTGTCAAGGCGCATCCCATCCGGTTCGGCATCGAGGAACTCATCGGGTACTACCAGCTGGCCTACCAGTCGGATGCATCCGCTGCCAGGCAGAAACTCTGCAAGGATGTCGGCCTGATCTTTTGCAATAAGCTCACGCACCGTTATTTCTATGAGAAGACTGGCGCTGACCTCGTCTTCCAGAAAGGGGAATTTTGATCATGATTGATTTCACGGAAGAACAGGGACTCGGAGAAGCGCCCATAGGCCCAGCCATTATCCTCTCAGGGAACCCGAAGCTCGATGAGAAGCTCAGTGAAGCCATTGTCCGCTTGGCGCGTGGCCCTTATATTTCATCCAAGGATGACAAGGATCTCATCGATATCATCAAGCGCCCGCTCAACCAGCAGTTCATTGATGATTATTTCCGCATCATCCATGCGCAGCTCACGATTGCTTCAATTCATGGCACAGAATATGCCTACATTCATATCCAGTCTGACCTCTCATCCAAAACGCCTCATCTTATCGACAAAGTTTCCATGAATCTGCGCACGGCGGCAATCGCTGCCGTCCTCTGCAGGCAGTTCGTCAGTGATACAGACGATTATGCGGATGATGCTAATGTCGTCTATATTGAAAGAGAAACAATCAAGCAGGCGCTTCGTCCTTATCTTCTGGTCGGTACGGATGAGAAGAAATTTGACGATGCCGTCAAATATGCCATTACCGATGCGCAGACGTTCGCATGGCTGTCACCAGTGAAGTCGGGAGACTCCACCACCTATGAAATATCGCCCTTCATCCTCTGCGTGATCGATTGCGATTATCTCGCGGCAATCGAGAAAGAGCTTGACCGTTACGTCAAGTCCCGTCTCGAGACTCCCGAGGAGAAACCACCGAAAAAGCAGGCAGCTCCGGAAGAAGAAGCAAGTTTATTTTAAAGACAGAACGAAAGGAGTTCTCTCATGAATCAGACACCAGCTATCGATATGGCCTCCCTGTTTGCTTCGGAGACCTTCGGACAGGAAGGGGTCCACCTCATCTGCTTCGAGGTCATGAACTGGGGCACCTTCACCTCGAATATCCCGTACTCATTCAAATTCCCGAAGGGAGAGTCTGCCATCCTTGTGGGGGACAACGGCAGTGGCAAGACGACGCTCATCGACGCCTTCCTGACGCTCTTCGTCGACAATCCGACGTACAACGCGACCTCGGACACGAAGAAGAAGGGCGAGGATCGACGCACCCTTCGAACCTACTTCTGGGGAAGAGAGGATAACGACAAGGATGGACGCAAGAAGAGCCTGCGTGAAGCACCGAGCTATTCCGTCATCCTTGCACAGTTCATGGATCATACCGGCCAGACCTATACGTTTGCCCGCGTCCTCTGGATGAGCAGTGAAGCGGATCCTAAAGTCAATACCAGATATGTCATCGCGAATGCCCCGCTCCATATCCAGAAGGATTTCTATATGGATGCTAAGGGCATCAACGGACTCATCAACCGATTCAAACAGAATGGAGCCGTCAAGATTTTCGAACGTTATCATGAATACATCGCGGAAGTCCGTGGCAATCTCCATATCCCTGATGACAATGCCCTTCGTCTCTTCAACAAGATTGTCTCCCTCAAGGGCATCGAGGATACCGATACCTTCATCCGCGACAATATGCTCACCGAGCCGCAGAACGATCGATGCCTCAATGACATCATCCGCAACGCGGATGCCCTCGAGGATATCTCCAAGGCGATTAAGACGGATGAAGACCGTATCAAGGCGCTCATCCCGATTGCTGATAAGACGGCAGAGTATGATGCCAACGAGGAAAAGAAAAAAGAGATTGAGAGGCAGAAGGAACAGGCCAGACAGTGGATCTACAAGATTGGTACCGAGGACGCTCAGCGTCTCGTTCAGGAGAAGACGCGAAGCAAGAAAGAGAATCAGGAGAAGGAAGCGCGTCTTCTGGATGCTATTGCTGAAATCCGTAAACGGATCAACGAAATCAACAGCCTGGAATACAAAGAAGCCGGTCAGCAGATTGAGCAGCTGAAAGCCCAGCTCGAGGGCGATACGAGAACCCATAAGGATCGATACCGGAAGTTCCTCAGCTACCAGCAGCACTGCCAGCGTCTCTCGATGGAAGCACCGCTCACACAGGAAGCCTTCGGGCCTATCCCGAAAGCCCTTGAGAAGAAGGATAAAGAGCTCAAGGAGAAGAATGAGGCAATCCTTAACCAGCTTATCGAGGAGAACATGAAGAAGCAGGCTTCCGATGCGGAACTGCAGAGTCTCCAAGATACCATCCGCAGTATGAAGACGACGAACTCCAATATCGATGACCGCCTGACCAGTATCCGCGACCGACTGGCGGATTCTTTGCACATCCCTTATCGGGAAATCCCCTTCATGGGCGAGCTCATGGAAGTCAAGAAGTCCGAGAAAGCATGGGAAGGTGCACTCGAGCGCTTGCTCCATCCGTCGTCTGTACAGCTCCTCGTCCCAGAGACCTACTACCACCAGACCGTCTCGTTCATGGAGAAGACCCAGCTCCATCTCAAGTTCACTTACCTGCTCGTCCCAAGTGGTGAACTGGATCAAGATGTGCCGACTCTCGAAGAAAAAGAGGGGAGCGTCCTTCATAAGCTCCACATCAAAGAGGATTCTCCTTTTACGGGCTTCCTTTACCGCACCATCCAGAAGCAGTATCCTCATATCTGCTGCAGACAGAATGAATTTGAGAAGCTCCCGTTTGCCATCACACAGGCCGGCCAGATCAAGTACAATGGCCGGTTCCACCAGAAAGACGACCGTTTCGACATCCATGACCGCAGGGGCTACGCGATGGGCTTCTCCAACCGCGAGAAACTGCAAGCGCTCATGCAGGAAGCGCAGGAGCGCCAGAACGAACTGTCGCGTATCCAGAAGGGCATCTCTTCTCTGCATGAACAGCAGAGGACAATTCAGGCTTACCAGCACAGCATCTCTGCCCTGCTGGAGTACCGAGATTTCGCGGAAATCGATTACCAGTCGGTTCAGAAGCTCATTGAGGAAACCCAGAAGAAGATTGCAGAACTTGAGAAGGGAAGTCCTATTCTCCAGAAACTCCGCCAGGAGCGGAAGCAGCAGATGGATAAGCTCAAGGAGACTGAGGAAGAATCGAGAAAAGCACGCAGCGCAGCCGATTCTGCTGATGAAGGCATGAAGTCCTACCAGAACCTCGCAAAACGTTTCGCGGATGCACTCACACCGGGATTCGCTTTCTTGGATGAAGATATCCGCATGTTCGAAAACTGGATCGAAAACAAGGAAATCTCCATTGCAGGCAACGCCCTGCGCGTCACGGCCAACACGGTAGAACTCTGGCAGGCTGCTTTTTCAGGAAGATTTGATAAGAAGACCGAAAAGGTCACTTATGATCAGATGAAGCTGGAGCAAGTCCTTCTGAACCTCATGCGGGCTTATCGCAATACTCCTGAATTCCGTCCGTATATCGCGCATCTGAGTGCCCACATCGACTGCCGTGAGGCTTATGTCGAAGATCTCAAGCAGATCCGCGAGAACCATCTTGTCGCTCTTCGCGAGAAGTTCAATGACCAGTACAAGCGAGAACTCCTGTCACAGTTCCTGACCTTCAAGAGCCAACTCGAGATGGAGAACGAGCGCATCCGTTCAGAGGTCGCTGACCTCAACAGCGTCCTCAAATCCATCCCGTATGACAAGCAGACGTACCTACAGATTGAATGCGAGGCGACAAAGAATTCCATTGTCCAGAGCTTCCGCCGTGACCTCGGGGAATGCACCAAGTTCAATGACGCAATCAACGGGCAGGGGTTCCAGATCACCGATGAGCAGCGCAATCAGGTCCAGACCATCCTGCACGACCTGCGCGGACCGAACCTTTACCCCGAGAATGATGACAATGCCCGTGCGCGCAGGGAAGCCATCGAGCGCCAGAAACTTTGCATCGACCCGCGCAACTGGCACCGCTTCTCCGTTTCCAAGCGGGATATCCATACTGGCGAAATCCAGGGCGTCCTCTATTCTTCCGGCGCAAAATCTTCCGGTGAAGGGGAGAAGTTCGCTTACATCATCATGATGGCCTGCTTTGCCAACCGCTTCGGCCTGCGCAACCGCGCCCTCAATAATGGTTCCTGCCTCAAGTTCCTCATCATCGATGAGGCGTTCACCAAGTTCTCCGAGGAGAACTGCGTCGATGTCCTCGAGCTTATGCGCCAGCTCGGCATCCAGACCCTCTTCATCACACCGCTCCAGAAACTCTCCATCTTCGAGCATTACGTCCAGTCCGTCATCTTGACGCAGAACCCCATGAAGAAAGCATCTTCTGCCTACCAGTTCTCGTATGAGGAATTCAAGCAGGAGGGCATCAAAGCCGTGAAGACTATCCTTGAACAGAAAGAGGAGGAATACTGATGGATTATAAAGTTTACGCTTCCACCATTGAAATGAAGGCACAGGATTTTTTCCTGCAGCAGGAGAAGAATGGAGAGCTCTATCGGCAGCTCGTCATGAAGGATGAAGACCCGCTTTCCATCCCACTGAAACCACCAATCAAGCTCTCGGAATGGCATACCAATTTTGCCGAAGGCAATGCATGGCTGGAAGGTTGCCAGGAAATCGCGGCTCGTTATCCGTATTTCCGCTTCGAATACCAGAACCATCGCTTTGCCGGCATGGGCAATGCGTCTATCCCTGTCCGCATTACGTTCACGGATATCCCTGCCATCTTCCGCCTGCTCGGGAGAAACAGGGAGGCCACCTCTTACAAGACAGCCTACGCCACTGTCCGCGAGACTGTCTCGCAGCTCCTCCCGTGGATGCTGACCTCAAAAGGCATCCGTACCTTCAAGGAACCGACCACGGTGCTTACCTATCTTGCCGTCCTGCAGAGCCTCGTCAAGTTTTTCCGGCAGCAGCGTGAGCCATCCGCATCTCCACTGTATCTCCGCGACATCCGTCTCGCACCTGTCGATACCAAGTTCTGGGAACGGGAATCCTCCTTTATCCTTGCCGTCTATCAGGCACTCTATCCAGAAGATGGCATCAAAAACTGGACCGACCTCCTCACGAGACTCCAGCTCGTCCGTTTCCCGACCCAGTATGCCATCCGCTTCCTCGATGAAGCACTCCGTATCCACCCGAAGCTTGAGTGGTTTTCTTCATCCCCTGATCAGCTCGATGCACTGGATCTCCATCCGCGCGCCGTCTTCCTCGTCGAGAATAAGACCAACTTCCTGCGCTTCCCAGACGTGAAAGATTCCATCCTGCTCTTCAGCAGCGGCAAATCCATCCCGTATCTTTTGAGCTGCCTGAGCTGGCTCAAAGATCACCCGCATATCTATTACTGGGGCGATATGGATGAAGACGGCTTCGAGATGCTGAACCGTGCGCGGAGCGTCCTGCCTCAGATTCAGTCCTTCCTGATGGAGAAAGACCTGCTCCTGCGGTACCAGAACCAGCTGGTCTTCGATGAGGGACTCCGCTTCGAGCTTGCTAAACTCCAGTTTCTGACGCCAACGGAGAAAGAAGCCTTCCTTTCCCTGCATGGCCAGCGTCTGGAACAGGAATGCATCTCGGAAGAAGACATCCATGCATCCTTGAACACAATCTGCCAGAAGCTCTAAGCTCCCCCAAGAAGAAGCAGCCATTTCCTCATGGCTGCTTTTTCAATCCGCAAAATCAGCACGGTTTCCAGAGCTCCTTACGTGCTACTCTTTCTGTAGTGAAACGGAACAGCCCGCCTTCCTTCCTTGCTCACCCCACCAATCCAATGGGCAAGAGAAGAGAAGGGAGAGGAGCCGACTGGCTCTCTATCCTCCGACCAGGCCTCCTTTCCGGGCTTCCAGCCGTTTCCGCGACCGAAAGAGTATACCGCATCAAGCATGAAGGAATAGAGAAAGAAGGAATCTGCCATGAAATGCGTCATCGAAGTCCCGAAGGGGAGAGAGACAGACTTCCGCTGGTACATGGACCAGCTGGAAGCCAAAGTCCTAGAAGAAAGCGACAACCTCATCTACCAGGTCATCCCCGACTATATGATTCGTCAGGAGCTTGAGAAGTACAAGAGGGCACATCCTGCCATCGGGAACTATTTCAAGGACGAAGACCTCATCAAGGATGCCACAGAGTTCCTGCAGGACGAAGCCAATGATGCTCCTGCTGTCGAGGCGGACGCGATGAAAAAGAGAGTCCAAGAAGGAATTTCCTTGAGCCTTGAGGATGCACTTGCCGATGCAGAGCAGATTGAGCACTTCAAGAATGACCCCGCCCTTACGCCAGAAGACGTCGAGAAAGCCAGGAAGTACCTCTTGGAAGACGGTATCCACGCTTGGGATGCTTCTTATATGAAGGCATCCATCTTCTCCGTCTTGGAGCAGACCGAGAACATCAACCGAATCATCTGGAAGCAGAATAAGATTGTCTATAAGCTTGCCACAGAGCTCCGCTCGGTTCTCGCCGATGCTGAGAAGGCTATCTTCCTCGCCGACCCGAAGAAACCGCTCGACGAATCCCTCGGCAACTTCCTCTTGAGCAAAGACTTCGATTCCGATAACCTCACAAAAGCTCCGACAACGGCTGAAGAGCAGGAGAAGGCAAGAGAGATTGTCCCCGCACTCCGCAAGTTCTCGGAGAAGATGGAACAGATCCTCATGAATCTCCGCGATGGCTCCGAGAAGCCTTTCAGAGCTGACCCACTCATCCAGTACCTCGATGCAGCAAGAGAACTCAAGCCGTTCCTTCCCGAGACTGTTGCCCTTCGCACGGATTTCTCACCGGAAGAAGCAAAGACCCCACAGGAAAAAGAGACCTACGAAAGAATCCAGAAGAGTATGAACGTCCTCGACGCCCTGCGCAACCGCCACCCGGAACACCTTGACCTGGCTGATGTTGTAGAACAGGCCAAAGAGATGGGAAATGCGCCTTGGGCAGAACGCCTCTCGGTAGATGAACTCTACACGCTCACAGAGGCAATGGAAAATGCCTATATACTTGACAAAGATAACCTCGACTATGATGCGCTCAATAAAAGAGCAGCATTCGAGTTCATGGATTATCACGATCAATCTCGCTCAGGGCTTCAGGGCATTGCGGAAATTACTACGCTCTTCGAGCAGCCACAACCAGAGAAGACACGTGAAGCAACCGTCGAGCAGTATACCGATGTACTTGTCGATGCGGTTTCTGCGGAAGCCACAATGCGGAAATTCGAAGGAATCCCCGGCGTCGCCGTTAACCAGATGGAGACCGCCAGGAAGTATCTCTTTGAAGAGCATCTCCTGCCAGACGCTGCACACGGCTCCCGCCACGACCTCTATCAGGCGCTCATGGATCTCAAGGATACGCCAAGAGCGGGTGAGAACCTCTCACGCGAGTGGTTCACGCAGACCTTCCCGTCTTGCATCAACCAGGTGAAGGAAAACGAGACCCGGATGGAAAAAGAACTCTTCCTTGAAAATCCAAGACTGCGATCCAGTGAATATGCCGGTGCTTTCCTCCTCACAGACCGTCTGAATCCATTCTATGAATCGGAACAGAAAGAGGAACTCATCCAGGATGCCCAGAAGGTTTATGCCAAGCTCGGCAACCTCTGCAACCTTGAAGATACGTTCCATCACATCCTTGAGCAGGCAGAGCCGGCTCCCAAGGATGCGACCTACGACCCGGCACTTGTCCAGTGCGCGCTCCTCTATCAGGATGCGGCAAAGAATCTGACAGATACGCTGGGAAGCAATTCCATCGGCATGCGCAAGACCTTTTTCGTGGATGAACTCCCGGCTGAGTGCCGAGACCCTTATCAGGAAGGCGAGAAGAAGCTCGATGTCCTCCGCGGCCGCGTAGAGCCGGAAGGCAAGGAATCCCTTGCCGAGAAGACCATGCGCGAGATCTATACGAAAGATGCGAACGTCTTCTCTTATGACGACCTGAATGCCCGTGCCGTTGCCCAGCTCCAGCAGATGGGCGCAAGCGATAAGACAATCAAGGAAGTCGCCAAGATTGCTAAGGTGTTCAACCCGAGCATCAAGGACACCAAAGCGTATACCAAGCAGCTCGTCGAACAGGCAAGCTGCCAGAAGACCTCAGAACGCAACTGAAGAATAGACAGCGCCTCGGTGGCACTGTAAACTACTATATGATAAAGGAAAATAGGAGGAATCATCATGGCTGAGTCTATCATGAAAGAAGAAGATTTCATTTTTGCAGAGCGTCCGAAGACGCTTGAAGACCGTCTCCGCCTCTTAAAGGCGCTCCTCATCAACTGGGAAGCCGTTGAAGTCAAGGGAGAGGGCATCGGCGGCGCCGGCTTCTGGGGAGACTATCTCAATGGCGCAGAAGGCAAGGAGATTGAAGACCGCCTTGCCTCCTTCCTCCACGAGAACAAGGATTGCGCTGAGTACTACCTCAGCAGCCTCAAGGAGCAGGGGATGGACTTCCCGTATACCGCAAAACTCACGAAGGCGGCACTCGAGACGGCCTATGGCAAGGATAGCAATATCCAGTTCGCCGTACTCCCTGAGAACGAGCCTACGACCTGCTTCAACGGAGCGTTCCGCGTCACGTCCGTCGGAGGCGTCCCTGAGACGGATGATGTGTTCATCTTCGCAGAAGACAAGAACGGCAACCCCTATGCCTATACCAAGGACTTCGCTTTCGACAAAGAAGACCGTCTCACGACCAAGAGCCCCGATGCCTATTCTACGCTGGAGAGCTTCGGCTTTGACGTAACGCTCGGAAAAGAAGAGGAGAAACAGGATATCCCTCTCGACCTGCAGGCCTACAAAGAGGAACACCCCGAGAGCTTCCCGAACCCTGAAGCCTTCCAGACGGAGTGGTTCGAAGAAGGATATGGTCCGACCGAAGGCCTGACCACGTTTATCTGCCATGAAGAGACCCAGGAAGGTCCGCAGTATTATCTGGCAGGCTATCCCATCACGGGCTATGACGAAGAACCCGTCGTCGAAGCCGGGATGATGCTCCCCGTCTCGTCCGATATCCTGAAACTCGCGCCAGAAGCGCGCGACAAAGTCGCTGCGGAACTGGACGAGCGCATCTTTCTCCCGCTCCGGAGAAAGAGCTATTCTGCTGCTCCGTATGAGCGCATCTCCGACCCTGATATCCGTGCCATCGCTGAAAAAGAAGACAAGAAAATCGCGCAGGAACTCTTCGGCGACGGGGAGCGCTGCGCCGATAAGTACGATGCGTACTACCAGAAACTTGCCAATGCGCTTCTCGACCACGAGAACCCGAAGCTTGGCATCGAGCGCATCGCGGCGGCCATCGAGCAGGCTGCGCCCGTCTGCCATAACCATCTGCACGAGTGCAGGACTACGATTCATGACACGAAGTATGCTGTTAAGATGCTTGAAGGCGTCCTGCGCGAGCGCGGTGCTTCTAAGGAAGACCAGAAAGCCCTTGCGGCTTACAAGAAAACGTTCCATGCGAAGACGAACAGTCTGGATGACGAGAGCCGTCTTGAGAATTTCTTCTGCAAGAGTGCCAGCAAGGCCGATATCGATAATGGCCTGAGCGCCCGTCTGGTCAAGACCGACAATGGTGAACTCACCATCCAGATTGCCGAGATGACGCAGGAGAAGAACAATGCGGCAGAGCGGGAGAGCATCCCTCTCAATCCGGAACAGGGCGAAAAGCTCAATATCCTGCGTGGCCGCGTGGAACCAGAAGGCAAGGAATCCCTTGCCGAGAAGACCATGCGCGAGGTCTATACGAGCGATGCGAGTGCCTCTTCCTATGACGACCTGAATACCCGCGCCGTTGCCCAGCTCCAGCAGATGGGCGCAAGCGATAAGACGATCAAGGAAGTCGCCAAGATTGCACAGACGATCAACCCGAATATCAAGGATGCCAAGGCGTATACCAAGCAGCTCACCGAGCAGGCCAAGGCATTCACGCAGAAGAAGAATCGTGCATAAGAAAGAAGGTATTCCGTTATCAAAATGCGCTGTAAAACCCCGCCTTTTAGGACTGGGGATATAAGGCGCGTCCGCCGAATTTGCTTAAGTAATTGAAGGCGGACAACTGCTAACTATCGTGGTATAATGAACTTGCCAAGACGATCAACCCCAGCATCCAGGATACCAAAGTCTATGCCAAAGACCTCACAGCGCAAGCCAAGCAGTCTCGCGAAGCAGCGCGAGGCTGATAGGAGAGGAGATGTTTCCATGAAATTCGTTGTTGAAATCCCTGCCGAACAAGAGCAGGCGTTCAAGCAGGCCGTGAAAGACTGCAACGGCTCGTGCCTCATCGGCGACCAAGACCTTGTCTACGAAGCAATCCCTGAAGCACGAATCCGCAGAGTCCTTGAAGCGTGCCGAAGCCATGCCGACCCGCTCCTCCAGAAATACTACACGACAGAGAACCTTCTCCCGGAAGTCAAGGCGTATGTACATGAGCAGCTGAGTGATTACTACCTGGCTGGAACCATCAAAGCCGGCCTTGAAAAACCACTCGAGCGTGCCAAGCGCCTTGAGACGTTCTCAAAGAAAAGAGGTGTGACACCGGCACACCTCAAACGGGCAAAAAACCTCATCTTGCAGAAGGACATGGACATCACAGGCGCAGATGATGCCGAAGTCGGACGCTGCGGGATTCCCAGCGCACTGACCTCTACCTTCAACTATACCGTTACGGCAGGACATTTCCCAAGGTCGCTGATCCGCACTGCTAAGGAACTTTCCCACGACATCCAGTACCTTGATGATGCGCTCTTCCTCTTAGACCCTGCCCGTGATGCAGACGAGTATCGAGGAACCTATACAAAGACCAACGACATCAACGCAAAGCCGGCAACGCCAAAGCAGGAAAAAGCAGCCAAGCAGTTGGGGAAGGCAATCACTTCCTTCTCGAAGAAAATGAATACCATTCAAGAAAATATTACGGCAGTCATTGAAGCGGAAGCCAAGCGTGCTCAAGTAGATGCCAAAGAAGCCGTCCACTACGGATGGCTCCCTGACAGACAGAAAGCGAATCAGCTCGCTGTAGCATGTGCCTTGTCTTATGTGGATAGTGCCAAAGAGCTTCGCCCTGTCCTTCCAGCTACGTTCCGCGTCCGCACGGATTTTGAAGAAAAGGACATTCATCTCGATGCGCCCTTTCTTAAACTCTATGAGAGCGGAAAAAAGCAGCTCGACTATCTGCGCAGCCGTACTGAACCGACAGGCAAAGAAAGCCTTGCCGAGAAGACGATGCGCAAAGTCTACAGCGAGAACAGAGACACCGTCGACTACGACAAGCTCAACCAAGAGACCGTAGCAAGACTCATCGAGAAGGGCGCAAGCGATAAATCCATCCGTGAAGTCGCTGAGATGGCCATGAAGCTCAATCCGACCATCAAGGACGCTAAGAAGTACACGAAGTATCTTCTCATTCAGGCCAATAACTATTGCAGTAAGAAGGCAGAGAAGTGAATACAAAAAGGGCATGCCTACACGGACATGCCCTTTTGCTATGTCATAGCGACAAAATCGGCAAGAAGGATGCGCTTTCTCGTGCCCAGATTCTGCTACTCTTTCTGTAGTGAATGAAAGCGAACTCAACTACCAGCCAGAAAGAAGGAACCTATCATGGAATGGATCTTGAACCTAGAGACCAATCTCACGCCTTACGGAAAGACGCATCTCCTTGAAATCCAGGAGCTCTTGGGGAAGGGAGAGTCTGCCGTGCTCAACCAGGCAGACGGCACCATCCGTCTCAGCGTTCCGGATGCACATGTCAAGGAAGCACTCACCGAGCTCTATGAGTCCTCGCCGGCGCTCCAGACCAGCAAAGAGAAGGAAGCCTTCCTCAAAGAGACTATCGAAGCCATCCGTGAAGATCTCTTTAAAGGTGCCGACCTTGCCAGAGGTATAGTGAAAGCTGCGGAAACAAAGCAGAAGAAAGAAGAGGCTTATCAGGAGTTCTGCAAGATTCCTGGCGTAACGGAAGCCGAGAAGGAAGAGGCAAGAGCTGTCACAGCAGACGGTGTCACGAAGAACGATTGGATTTCTGCGGCAGCGCATCTCCAGTTCGGGACGAAGCTCGTCAGTTATGGCGAGATTCTCAAGTGCATGAAAGGCGAACGTAAACCAATGAACGTGCTTCGCGATATCGCAAAAGATCTTGCCGAGGCCAAAGAGGTTTACGACCGCTTAGGCAAGGCCAGCGAGTCTATTTTCCTGAACGACCCGAAAATCGACCGAGCGGCTGCCGTTGCTGCAAGTATCCATATCTTTGAACCCGATATGACGATGGACGATCTTATGGCGGAACTTCGTGACCCTGCCAAACTGGAGACCTATCATAAGGAAGGGGAGGCTTTCGGTAAATGCGCCACCTGTCTCGCCATTCTCCATGATGAAGTGGAAGCAGAACTGCTCGTGCATGAAAACGATGAAAGATCTATAGAACTGGGTTGGCATCCGAATGAGCTTACCGCGAACGATGTGAAAGGGTTCCTCATGAAGACGGAGGATGTCATTACCGCCTATGAGTATGCTTCTCTTCGCGAGGGATATGATCTTGACCCCGTGCATCCCTTCCAGATGGGGAGCGACGAAGACCGTTTCGACCTCAGCCTCGCTGCGGACCGCATCGACGTCCTGCGCGAACGTTCTCAGCCAGATCCGAAAGAGAGTCTCGCCGAGAAGACGATGCGTGAGGTATTCTCCTCGAACCAGTATAACTTCGATTACCGTGAACTTACGACGATGGCCGTCGAGAAGCTTATGGAAAAAGGTGCAAGCAACAAAGCACTCAAGGAAGCCGTTGCCATCGGCCAGGATATCTGCCCGTCCATCGGGAAGACCAAGGATATCTTGAAGGCCGCCGAGAAACATCATCAGGATATCACACTGAATGCAGGACGCTAAGGAGGAACACATCATGACGATGCAGCACATCACCGCTAATCGTACCATCCATCAGAACTTGGACGCAGGAGTGGACATCCAGCCGCATGAGCGCCTTGATGCCAAGATAGAAGTCTTGGATAAGATACGCGAATGTGCCAAGCCTCCGATATCTGTAATGGCAAAGGATACAGAATACCCGTCGAAGCTTCACGCAGAAGATGTGCTCCACGCAATGGAACGGGGCATCCTTAAGCTCTCAGACCATACGAGAGACGGTGCCCTCTATCTCCATTGCGAGATCAACGGCTATCCCTTCAGTTTCCCATCTGGCCATGAAACGGATACTGTTGCTTTGTACGAGAAAGCAGTCCCTGACCCGATGCGCCGTGCCTACGATATCCTGCGTGGCCTTGAGAGACTGCGCGATGAGGAGGACATCGGAGAATACGAATACTATGCCGACTGCATCCTTAAAGACCGGCCAGCAGTAAATGCACCTGCGTGACTCGTGTGAGTGCACAGAAGAGAGCCATCCATCTGGATGGCTCTCTTTTTCTGCAAAAACAGCACGCTTTCTACGAATCTCATCATGGTATGCTCATCCTATCCAATTCAAGCATAGAGAAAGGAGCGTTACCATGAAGAAACGAGAACCCGTCTGGGAAAATCTCGCAGAAGACATCTACTATGGCATCACGTCCGGCAAAATTCCGCCACAGTACGGAGAAGAAGCCTTCTTTTTCCATCGGAACAACATCGAGTTCCAGGGACGCTGGAGCTATGAGATGGGGGAGCCGTCCATCTGCTTCACCGGCTGGGTCGTCCTCCACACCAAGAAACTCCAGAAAATCTACCAGCAGACCGACAGCCCGTATACGCTCGCCCATAGAGAAGACCCCGATTATCCCTACGTCTGCCTGCAGGAGTACAACGGCTATCACAAGCTCCGCTTCGATACCGACCGCCTGCGCGGCTGGAACCGCTATGAAGTCCAGCTCTCACACCTCAAAGGACTTTCCTATCAAGAGTTCCTCAAGGAAGCCCACGAGAACATCGAAGCCATCCTCAAAGGACTCGTCGTGCGCGGAGAACTCGACCAGGAGAGCCTCGACTGGCGTCCAGCCGATGACGACCCTGAGAACAACATCTGGAATACCATCGACCAGCCGAAAGTCATCCGCCAAGAGACGCTTGAAGGAATCCTTGATGCGCTTTCGCCATCCTACCAGGAATTCACCACAGACGAGGTTCAGCAGATCAAGAAAGCCCTCCTGCCGAATGTCCCAGAAGAACAGATGGAAGATTACGAAGAATATGGTGCCGTCTTCGTCGGCGATGTCCGCTATGCGGCTGCCGTCTCACGAAGCGACAAAGGGAAAGAACCTGACCTCATCCTGATGCCATCTTATGCCAAAGGACGCCAGGACCCGTTCGACAGCATGCAGCTCTCCGACCGTGGCGACCTTTCCCTTCATATCCCTGCCTCGTTCGTGCGGGATGCCTCGTATCCTGCCATCAAGAAGCGGATTGAGACGGAGCTTCGCGAATCGTTCCGAAAGACGCACCAAGAAAATAATGGCATCCTGCCAGCCGACACCATGCATCTTCTGATGCTCATGCATCAACCAACCGGCTTCTGGGAACGCCTGTATACCGCTTACGAGCAGGCTCCCACTGATACCCTTGCCACCTGCACGCTCCCCAAGAGCCCTAAGACCGAAGCCGACCGGCTGGGGGAGAAGCTTCTCAAAGACCTCCCGCAGCGCGGCAAGCGCGTCCAGCTCGTCTTCTCCCAGCACTCATCCTACCACATGGAACGTGCCACCTCCGACATTCTTGCCGAGTCCTTCTATGAAGCCGGCTGGGACGTGCACCTTGCCAAGGACTACCATCGGATGGAGCTGACGCACGGCACCTCCTACCTTGAGAGCGCAATCAGTCCTGACGACCGCCACCTCGTGCTCACCGGTGCTGTCACACAGGATGACCTCGAGCTCCTGATTGACCGTCTCCACGGCGACAGGGCGCATTCCTTCTACAAGCTGCAAGGCGTCCTGCACCTCGGCAAGGCCACGCTTCTCACCAAGAAGCAGTGGGAGACCGCCTGCCTCATGAATCCAGACGTCCTCGACGTGGCGCTCACGCAGGGCATCCAAGAAAATCCCCTGCATCCAACAAAAGTGCCAGCTCTTCGCGTCCCAGACCAGTACGGGGATACCGAGAAGGGAAAAGAGCGCGTCCAACTAGCACTCCTGCGCCGTCTCTTAGAGCACGAACGGGATGGCAATATCCAGAAAGATCCGCAAGGACACTACCATCTGTGTCATACCATTCAGAAACAGGTCACTCGCTGACCTGCCCAGACTGGGCAGGCGCTGGTGCATCAAATACGAATAATATTGTAATTTTATTGGCTTCATTTTCGATTCAGCCTCTTGACTTATCAATAATATTCGTATAAGATAAAGATACAGCAAGAACCTGCTTGCAAGTGCAAGAAAGGAGAAGGCTTATGCCACTCGATACTCGCTATCCCGGATGCCCCGGCCCTGGACGGAACTGCTTTTCCTGCCCATTCCCGGACTGCTGTCGCCCTGCGACAAATCCCAATGCAGAAGAAGTCGAGATGAATGCGGCCGGCAGGCTGCATGAGAAGACCAAACGGTACGAATCAGACCACACGGCACTCCGTGGCGTGCGCGGGAAATACCTCCGCTGGAAGTGGCATCCGTCCGTCTACCAAGAGAAGATGACAACTAGGAAGAAAAGCAAGCAGGAAATCGAGGCCGAGCTCCAGAATCTCTACGGGAAGAAGCTCCGTCCCATTTCCTGCTCGATGGAGAACCGACGCCGAACCAGACTCGACGTGGTTGAGCTCTACTTCCTCCAGCATATCAAGGAAGAGAGCACGCCAGAATGCGGACCAGACCAAGACTAGGAGGAATGACTATGTATATCTACCACTCCAATGGAAAGAACGGGTACTTGCAAATCTCAAGATGCAAGACCTACGACGAAGCCGTAGAACTTTACACCAAGAACTATTGGGACAAGTTCTACAAACAGCTCCACGGCACCTATCCAAACCGTCGCATCGAGTCGGAAGCCGAATTCTTAGAGACCATTGACACGCTCTTCTATCCGGCTCCGTGGCTTCCGAAGAATGCCTGGGACGCAAAGCCTGAGTCCTTTGCCCGCCGTATCCGCGAGATCCATCGCTACGTGCGTGCCGAGCCAAAGCTCGAGGCAATCATGGATGAGAACCTTCCGTTCTGACTGAAAGAGAGGGGAGTAGTGTAGTATGGAATCAGACCTCTACTACGGCTGCTGGGGCGAGTACCGTCTCCAGTACCTCAAGAGTGAGAAGCTTGAGCTCTATCAGGAGATGAAGGAGCAGGGGACACTCGATGCGCACCTGCAAAGCATCGAGGAGATTTATGAGGAAAAGGCCGAAAGACTCAGCGAGCAGCTGCAGAAAGAGCAGGGCATCACGCCTTCGCTCAAGAACAAGGATCTCATGGCGTGGCTCAAGAAGACCAATGCCATCGATGCGCAGGTCAAGGAAATCCTGCGGCAGGAAATCTGTCAGTGAGTGACGGCCTCGCATGAGGCCGTCATTTGCATTTCTTGCAGAATCCGGTATAATAGATATACCGCATGAAGTAAAAGGACTCTTTTGCGAGAGAGTATCAATATATGGAGTGCAGTGAACAGAAAGGATCAAACAGAATGGATTCATTAGAATTATTTTGTGGAACAGGTGGCTTGGCGTTAGGGCTGCAGTCTGCGGGTTTTCATCATACAGACCTCTACGAATGGGATAAAGATTCTTGTGATAATATCAACTATAACATCCATAATGGATACGATGCGATACGTGATTGGCACATCCATAATGTGGATGTGAGGGATGTTGATTATTCTCCCTTTGAAGACAAAATCCAGGTCGTAGCAGGAGGCCCCCCGTGCCAGCCGTTCTCACTGGGAGGTAAACATGCCGCCAATAAAGACAAGCGAGATATGTTCCCAGAGGCAATTCGAGCTGTACGAGAAATAAGACCTAAAGCATTCATTTTTGAGAATGTGAAGGGGTTATTACGAAAATCATTTTCTACCTATTTCAATTATATTTTACTGCAATTGCAACACCCAGAAGTGACACGAAAACCGGAGGAAACGTGGGAAGCCCATTTATCCAGACTCGAGAGACATCATACGGCTGGTATAGAAGAAGGCCTCGGCTACAATGTCGTATTCCGCTTATTGAATGCAGCGGATTACGGTGTGCCCCAACAACGATTCCGTGTTATCCTTGTTGGTTTCCGAAATGATTGCCATATCCAATGGGCTTTCCCTCATCCAACGCACTCGAAAGAACAGCTCCTGTACGAGAAGTGGATTTCCAAGACTTATTGGGATGAACATGAATTGAGGATTCCTGATACAAATCCATTGAGCACCAAACGGATTCAATCCTTGCGCGAGAACATTGAATCTTCCATGTTCCCACTCAAACGATGGCAAACGGTCCGAGATGCTATCGGAGACCTGCCAGACCCGAGGACATCTGTTGCTGAAACTATCTTGAATCATGAGTTCCGAGCTGGTGCTAAAGCTTATGCAGGACACTCGGGAAGCCTTTTAGATGAGCCATCCAAGACCATCAAAGCGGGAACGCATGGCGTTCCTGGAGGAGAGAATATGTTCGTGGATGATAAGGGGAACTTGCGTTATTACACCGTAAGAGAAAGTGCACGCATCCAGACATTCCCTGATACATACGCATTCCATTCTTCGACGACAGAGAACATGCGCCAGATAGGGAATGCTGTCCCTGTCCAACTGGCTAGAGTCGTCGGGAATTCCGTTTATCAACAGTTGCGCGAGGTGGTATGAGTTCATGACAAAATCAGCAAAAAAGCCAGATATCCCTATCTATCCACCTTATAATCCTTTGGATAAACGGAATATCGGTAATAGCGTTGCTGCTAAGATGATTGAGAGTGAAGTCCATCCATTACCACCTGCACCATTCATTGCGGCTGGGGTATATGCCTTATATTATATGGGGGATTATTATTGCTATGAGCCACTAACGCGGGCGAATCAAACCACCTTATATTACCCAATCTATGTTGGTAAGGCTATCCCCAGTGGAGGACGGAAAGGCAATAGGTTGGATAATGCCGATCCGGGCAAAGCTTTATATAAGCGATTGAAAGATCATGCACATTCTATTGAAGCGGCCAACAATCTACAACTGGACGATTTTCGATGCAGATTCATATCGGTAGATGATATATGGATTCCTTTGACCGAGACACTGCTCATTGAAAAGTTCTGCCCGGTATGGAATCTAGTGCTGGATGGCTTTGGCAATCATAACCCTGGGAAAGGACGAAAAGATGGGGATATATCCTCTTGGGATTGTGTTCATCCTGGGCGAAAGTGGTCGAATAAAGCACAATCGACGCTCAAGGATAAGGAAACACTAGAAAAACGTGTTATCCAATATCTAGAAGCATATCTGCATGAGACCTGAGTATGGATTGTGAGGAAGGTGAACTGCTATGAGAAAATGGGAACTCATCCGAAACGACGTAGAACAACTTACCATGCCGATGACCTTGGAAGAGAGAAAGTGCTTCCTGCGCCTCGTAAATGACCTGAAGGATGCCTGTACGACCCTGCCACGCTATGAGCAGGCACTTTGTGAGGCAGCCCGCATCAGTGCCGACCTCCGCATGGAGTGCAACCTGGAACGAGGCGACTCTCCTGATTCCATCGATACCAAGGCCTACGAAGAAGAATTCCTGCAGAAGTGGAAGGCGCATGCTGGCATCGAAGCACCTGCAGTGGAACCACATGAGGAAGCTGAGAACCCCCCCTGCGCCCAAACAACGGAAACCCTTCCCCGAAAACCAATCCTTTGGCTTTTGGGCTGATTGGCGTCACAGCTACCTAGAAGAGCATCAGCCTAAGCTTTGGCAGAGACTCTTGGATGAAGGACGTGCGGAAGCATACTTGAGAGCCTTCGACGATGAGATACAAGACAAGGCCGACCGCTTGGAAAAACAGATGATCCCGAAGTTCGGCCTGACCGAAGACCTCAAAAAGCGCGACCCGATGGCCTGGGTGGGTACCTACAATAACCTCCGACAGGCCATCCGTGAGATTCTCCAAGAAGAAATCTACTCGCCAGTATTGTAACCTAACAAGAAAGCAGGATATTTCCCGCGTCATCCTCTGCTACCATATCTGTAGCACCAGAAAGCACGCCATGCCCTTGTGCATGGCGTGCTTTGTCTATACAGATAGAAACGGAGGAATCGATATGCCAAAGCCCATCTCCATCGGCACCCTTGCTATCGCCAACCATGATTTCGAAGAAGAACTCCGTAAGGACCCAGCTGCCTTCCGTGCCTTCCTCGACACAATGGCCAACTTCCATAAGTACCCGCTGGAGTCTCAGGAGAGCCTGCACCAAGCAGGCATCAAAGAACGCATCCCGCTTGCCACCCCTGCTCAGTGGAAGCAGATCTGTGACCGTCAGGTAAAAAAGGGGGAAATCGGCATTCCCACTCTTCGAACCGTCCTTGTCCCGCGCAAGAACATGCCTCCACGCCAGCGACCTGAGATCTGCATCGTCTACCCGCTATCCGCTACCGAGCCTATTGAAAAAGAGAACGCTCAGGAAGTCTCTCTTTGGCAGTTCGATGCAGCCCGACATGCCGACATCCTCAATACTGTCCTCCCAGGATCTTCCAGCCTTGCCGAGCGCATCCGCGTCCGCGTCCTCGAGCGTCTGCCCGAGAATAGTGGCGACCCGGAAGCCATCGCTGCCGCGACAGCGCACATCGTTTTGCACCGCCTTGATCTAGAAGACAACTATACCGTCTCCAAGCAGGCTCTACAGAATATGCCTATCCATAAAGTCCTCGAGAACTCCCAGCGCGAAGCCTTTGCCATCCTTGAAGCGATCGGCAAAGAAGTGAAGGCACAGCAGAAACAGGAAGCTGAGAGAGAACAGGAGCAGGAAGCATCCCGCGCCCGCACGATGGACGCGCCAGAAGAAGCGATGGAGGAGACGCCAGAAACGCTTGGCATCGACCCGAGCATGCTGGAAGATGAGAGCGCACCAGAAGAGACCATCGCGCCGGAACCGCCGTCAGAAGAACCCATCGACGCCGATGCGCTCGGCATCGACCCGAACACCTTAGAGGATGAGACCATGCCAGAAGATCTAGAACCATCCCCTGAAGAGCCTGCGCCGGAATCCGCCGATGACGACGATACCTTCGAGGCGCCGGACGACCTTGGCATCGACCCCAACACCTTGGAAGACGAAGACGAGGAGGAAGAAGAATTCCTCACGCCGGAAGACTACGGCATCGACCCTGACGAGCAGGATGCTATTGAGGCTTCGGAGCAGGAACTCCAGCAGGCCGTGAAAGAGGAAGAAGCACAGGCCATCCACCTGGCAGAAGGAACACCGTTCACCTTCTCCATCCAGCCGGACTGGACGGAAGAACAGACCGTCGATGAAGCCGCCTCTGCAATCGAGCGCCTCACGCTCGGCTACCAGGAAGAAGAGGGGAGAGCCTTCCCGTATGAGCAGGCCATCCATACCATCTGGCAGACCGTCTGCCATGAGACTGGTTATGCGACCGAGAACCTTGAGCGCGTGACGGATGCTCAGGAGATTGCCATCCATACCATCTTCACCATCGAGGCCATGCGCGCCGAGGAAGCCAAGAGAGTGGCTGCACCAAAGCAGGAACAGCCGGCTGAATCCCAGCAGCCTTCCCAAGAAGCAACACCTGCAGAGGAACCCACGCAGCCTTCCCCAGAAGCCTCTCTTTCGATGAACGACTCTATCCGCGACTGGTTCAAGGAAGCGCGCCCAGACCTTGATGATTACGAGCTCATCTCGGACATCACCTTCCAGGAACTCCTCGATGCCATGAAAGAAGGCTATGAAGGTTATGCGGTCATGGGGCATGGCGTCGACACGTTCCTCCGTGAAGCCATCTTCGAGGAACTCTCCAAACGCTCCGACCTGCCGTATGGCGAGATCTATGACACTTGGATGGACGCCGAGCGCCCGTATCCCAAAGAATCCATCCGTGACTGGTATCACTACAAGAAGAACCTGAAAGATCCAAAAGTCAACGAGATGCATGAGATGACCTTCGATGATCTTCTCACGCATCTCCAGAATGGCGAGGACGCCTATAAGGTCATCGGCGTCGAAGACAGCGCCATCCGCGAGATCCTCCTGCAGGAACTTGCCCGCCGCTACGAGATCTCCATCGACGAATTCCTGCAGCCAAGCAGGGAAGAGAAGCAGGAAGAAGCAGCCAAAGAAGAGAGCCAGAAGAAGTCCGTCGAGGCGCTCTTTGACGACATCCTTGCCCCGGACCGTCCTATCCCGAAACCCATCGACGAGCTCACGAAGGATGATTTCATCCGCGACTGGTACCGCGATCAGTACCCAGAAGACGCAGCAGGAAGCCACATCCCGCTCCAGATGACCTTCGGGCAGCTCTTTGCCCAGCTCGAGAGAGGAAGGAGCATCGACGAGATCATCCCGAACCTCGGCACAGACCCCATCATCCGTGAGCGCATCCTCTCTGGCACCAGCACGGTCATGGGGGATGACGCGCAGGCTCTTCAAGATGCCATCTTGAAGAAGCAGCACGAAGACACAGGAGATTACCATCCGCCAATCGAGCCACGCGAAATCGGCGACCCGACTCTCCTTGATTTCTCCATCCCCGGCACGCGCACGCAGGCCTTCGAGCAGTGCAAGGACGCCGTTCTGGTCCTGCGCACGCTCCAGCGCGAGCACCGTGCTCCAACCGAAGAAGAGCAGGCAACGCTCAGGAACTATCCGGGTTTTGCGGGAATCTCCGCACAGCTCTTCAGCCCATACAGCCGACTGCGACAGTGGGAAGCACGCAGTACTGTCATGAAGACGCTTCTGCGTGACATCGGCATCCAGCCACAGCAGACCAACCCGCAGCTTCCTGAAGACGATGCCTTCGAGCCAGACCCCGCGCTCCTTCGTGGCATCTACCAGGGACTCATGGCTGCAGGCTTCAAAGGTGGCCGCGTCCTCAACCTCCATGCCGGCACTGGCCGTTATTACGATACCATGCCAGAAGAGATGCGTAAGAAGAGCCAGTTCATCGCCGTGAACGATGACCTGGTCGCACGCAAGATCTTCTCAGCCCTGCATCCAGACCTTGCCCAGAGCCAGCAGGACTTCAAGGGCACAAAACTTCCCGAGAACGCCTTCGACCTTGCGATTGGGCGCGTCACGTATGACCAGGGAGGCGACGGCAAGCTCGAGGACGTCAAGGCACTCAACGGAAGGAAATATACCTCCAAGCAGGTCTATGAGCTCCAGAAGCTCATCCAGAGCGTCCGCCCCAACGGCCTCGTCGTTGCCCTCGTGAACCGGACATTTCTGCAGGATATGGACGAATACGAGCATCAAGAAGTCGGTCGGTACGCCGACCTCGTTGGCGCATTCCACCTGCCGACCGAAGCCACGCGCAACAGCGCCCTTCCGAGTGCTCTCCCGAATCTCAACAGTTATATGGACTATGATGTCGTTCTCTTCAAGAAGCGTGAGCGCGTCCTTGATCGCTTTGCACCGTCCAATCCACCAGAAGACTGGCAAAATCCCTATTTCGTGTCATCGACCGAGCTTAACCGCTATTACTGGAAACACCCCGAGCACGTCCTCGGTATCCAGAGCCAGCGCCCGGGAAATAGAGCCATTTCCGCCGATGAGCCTGCTGATTCCGTCTACTTCACGGATTATGAGAAAGGCCCCGTCAGCCAGCGCCTTGCAGAAGGCATCAAGGGACTCGGGCAGTTCTATACCCCAGGCAAGACGCAGGACGTGCCGCTCGACCTTTCGTCCTTCCAGCCCACAGCCCGCACGGATGCGCCGTATGGCTATCTGCAGAACGAAGAGGGCAGTCTCATCTACCGCACGGCAGAAGGGGAGGAGCGGGAGCTTTCCTTTGCAGCAGAGGATAAGGCCCGCATCCTTGCCATCCTTCCCGTCCGCGACGCTGCCGAGCGTCTCTTGCAGGCCGAAGCGGAGTCCTGCTCGGATGCCACACTGAAGAACCTCCAGCAGGAACTCACGCAGGCCTATGATGCCTATCGCAAAGCCTATGGCCCCATCCAAGGAGACCGCGTGATGGAAAGGAAATTCTGCGCCACCGACCGCACGAGCCGTCTCCTCTTAGCCCTCGAGACGCAGCGTGGCGAGACCATCACGAAGAGCGCCATCTTCACAGAGCGCGTCCTTCGTCCAGAACCCATTGAGACGCACACCGATTCCATTTCCCATGCCCTCGAGCTCTCACTTGCCAACCGTGGCTACTATGATATGGAATACTGCGCCGAACTCACCGGCAGGACGCAGGAAGACCTCACCAAGCATCTTCCCGATACCGTCTGCTACGATTACGCGCAGGGCATCTACGTCCCCAAAGACGAGTACCTCTCGGGCAACCTCTATGAGAAGCTCGACTTCCTCCATGACTACGAGCAGCATCTGCGCGATGAGAATTTCTACCGCACCCAGGAGGAGCTGTATCCTCTCAAGACCTTCCCGCCGTTTGTCCCGAAGAACGCGGAGGAGGGGCGCATCGCACAGGCAGCCGGCCATCTCAAGCCCGAAGACTATGCCGTCCTCTTCCAGAACGAAGCACTCCTTGCACAGTATCTCCATGAGGATGCGACCCTCATCTGGCCACTCATCGAGGCGGCTAAGCAGACGGATACACCAGAAGCCAAGGCTTTTACCGAGAAGAGCGAAGACCCTGCCTTCTATTTCCGTCTCCTGCAGCAGGGAATGGAATTCTACGACCCGCGTGTCACGCAGAGTCCGCGCCTTACGCGCTACGGCGGCCGGATGCCGGATGGCTATCAGGCACTCGGGGAATTCCTCAACGGTGTTGTCCATATCGATTCGGGAGCGACTGGAATCTATCCCGTTGAGAATGGTGTCATGCACTTAAGGCTTTCCAAGCGCGATGGAGCACTCCAGGCGTTCTTCGCTGAAGCTGCTGAAAACGGCGCAATCAAGGAATGCCATCAGATGCGGCCGATAGATGCCCATACCTTCCGCAATGACCTCTGGAAGGCGTTCAACGATAAAGCCACACAGGAAATCCTGGATGCTGAGAAGACGTCAGACGATCCTGTGGTCAAGAAGAACCTTGCCCGCATCGAGACAATTGAAGAGAACCGTAAGCTCCTGCAGCAGGAGGTAAACCGCCATGCCGTCGGCATTCAGGATATCGCGGTCAATATGAGCAGCCCGTGGATTCCACCGACCGTCATCGAGGCGTTCCTCAAGGATACCTATTTCCCTGAGATGGAGAAGAAGGTGCCTTTCCCCATCGAAATCTCTTATGATCCTGCCAATGCAGAATTTGTCTTCAAATATGGCGTATGGAAAGAGCGGGGGTATCGGCGCAAGAACTTCGACATCGAAGCAAGGCTCGCAGGCTCCCAATTCTATACGTCGGAAATGGATGCATCGGAAATCATTGACGCGGCACTCAACCACAAAAACCTGCAGGTCATGGAGCGCGACGAGAACGGCAGGAAGACGAAGACTATCGACTACCGTGCAACGATTCTTGCCCAGCAGAAGGTCGAAGACCTCCGCAAGGCGTTTGAGGAATGGGTGAAGACCAGTAATACCCAGATCCAGTATGAAGGCGAATCCTATACGCCAAGTGCTCTCCTCACCGGCCTCTACAACGCGCAGTTCACGGGTATCGTGCCGCGCCGTTATAACGGTGCGCATCTGCCATTCACGGGCATGAACCCCGCAATCACCTTGCAACCCCATCAGAAGGACGCCGTTGCCCGCATCCTCTACGGCGGCAACACGCTCCTCGCGCACAGCGTCGGTGCCGGCAAGACCTTCGAGATGGCCGCTTCCCTCATGGAAGCCAAGCGCATGGGCCTTGCCCATAAAGGCGTCATGGTCATGCCGAAACATCTCACGGGTTCCTTTGCCGAAGAGTTCCGCCGCCTGTATCCAGGCGCAAAGCTCCTCGTCGCAGGCGACGACGATTTCAGCCCGCAGAAGAAGCAGGCCTTCCTCCAGCGCATGAAACATGGCGATTATGATGCGATCATCTTGAACTACAAACAGCTCGAGAAGATTCCACTTTCCCGGAAAGGGAAGGTGGACATGCTGAACCGCGCAATCGAGGGAAACGATAGGGCACGCGCCAATCTGCTCCGTGCTGGCGGCCCCTATACGGCCAGTGGCTACGAAAAAGAAATCGAGACCCTCAAGAAAGCGAAAGGGGAGCTCCCTATTGACGACCCCGAGCTTCAAGGCCTCTGCTTCGACGACCTTGGCATTGACCGTCTCTACGTCGATGAAGCTCAGTACTATAAGAACCTCAAGACCAATACCAAGATGAGTGGCCTCGTCGGCGTCAGCACGACGTATGCCGGCAAGACCGACGACCTCTACGAGAAGTGCCAGTACCTCAACAACAAGACGCATCATAAAGGCGTCATCTTCGCGACCGGCACGCCAATCTCCAATTCCGTCACCGAGCTCTACACGCTCCAGCGCTACCTGCAGGACGACGTGCTCCAAAAGCTCGGCGTCTCGCACTTCGATGCTTGGGCCAGCACGTTTGGCTACCAGAAGGCCCAGCTGGACCTCGGGCAGGACGGCAAGAGCTTGAAGCAGCGCATGCATTTCTCCGCCTTCAACAACGTGCCGGAACTTCTCTCGACGTTCTATCAGGTGGCGGACATCCGCACTGCCGACATGCTCCAGCTCGATACCCCAGAGGAGAAGCTCCACTACGTCACCACGAAGCCGTCTTCCCTCCAGAAAGAGGGCATCAAGGTGCTCGGCGAACGCGCTCAGGCCATCTACGACGGGACTCCCTGGACCCAGACGAGCCGCGTGGACGGCAAGCAGTACCCCGATAACATGCTTTCCATCACGACCGACGGAAGGCTCCTTGCCCTCGACCCGAGACTCCTCGACTCGAAAGCCGAAGACAACCCCGACAGCAAGGTCAACCAGTGCGTCAAGAACGCCGCACGCATCTTCGAGGAGACGAAGAAAGAGAAGGGGACCCAGCTCATCTTCTGCGATACCGGCACACCGGATAAGGATAAGAAGAACGCCAAGGACTTCTGCCTCTACGATGACATCCGCGAGAAGCTCGTGAAGGCCGGCGTCCCGAAAGACGAGATTGCCTTCGTCCACGATGCCACCAACGACCAGCAGAAGCTCAAACTCTTCGAGAAAGTGCGTGAGGGCAAGATCCGTATCCTCCTAGGCTCTACCAGTAAGCTCGGCGTCGGCACCAACGTGCAGGACCGCGTCACCGCCATCCACGACCTCGACGTGCCGTGGCGTCCTTCCGACCTTGCCCAGCGCAAGGGCAGGGGCGTCCGTCAGGGCAACCTCAACGATTCCGTCGACATCTATCGCTACATCACGCAGAACACCTTCGATGCCTACCTCTGGCAGATCAACGAGAACAAGCAGCGCTTCTTATCACAGGTCATGACGAGCCGCACCCCGTCCCGCTCAATCGAGGACGTCGACAGTGCCGTCCTCACCTGCGCCGAGGCCAAAGCTCTCGCCGTTGGCGATTCGAAGCTCAAGGATGCGATGGTCCTCCAGAATGAGACCATGCGCCTCTCCCTCGAGCGTGACGCCTACCTTTCCCAGCAGGACCGCATGGCAGAAGACCTTGCTTCCTACTACCCAGAAGCATTCGAGCACCTCAAGACCGCCAAGAAGAACCTCGAGGCCGACTACAAAGCTCTGCAACACAGCAAGGACAAGACGATCACCATCTCCGGTAAATCCTTCCCGGAGGATTCCTTCCCGTATCTTCTCAAGAAGATGCAGGAACGCATTGAAGAGAGGACGATCACGGGCACGTACCGCAACATCCCGATTGCCTGCCATAAGGACAAGGACGGCACGCTCCAAGTGAAATTCCAGTTCAAGGAACCAAGAGTCCTCGCCATTCCGCCTCTTGCCACGCAGCGCGTGATCCATAACCGCATCGAGAAACTCCCGCAGGACATCTTAGATGCCATCGCCCAGAGCGAAATCCAGCGTGCCGACCTCAAGAAGATGCAGGAGCGCGACGAGAAGCTCTGCGGCAAGCCCTTCCCGAAAGAAGAGCAGTACCTCGAGAAGCGCACCAAGCTCCAGCGTTACGATTCTCTCCTGCAAGCCAAGAAACCCTCGAAGGCAGAAGAGGAGGAGAAACGCACGAATCTCATCCTCTCCCCGCAGGACGGCACGTTCACGCCATGCGAGCGTTACTTCCTCGCTTTCGCCCGTTCCTACATGGAAAAGACCGGCGGGGACTGGAGCCCTGAAGCTGACGCGCAGGCCGTGCAGGCCCTTCAAGAGAAGCACTTCCACCCGTCCCGCATCTTCGATGCGGTCGAGAAATTCTCGCCGAGTGTGCCGAGCATCCAGGAAGTCAAGAAAGCCTTCCAGTTGCCAAAACTCAGCCGTGCCTGATTCCCAAAACAAAAAGCAGGACGATTGTCCTGCTTTTTGCATGCCTGATTTGATTTTTTCGGTTCGATTCTGTACCCTATAGAAAAACAGAAAGGAAGACCCAAATGCTACAGCTTACGCCCAAGACACTTGCAATCGTGGCCGGCTTCACCGCAACTGCCACGACACTCTTTTTTGCTGGCTGTGCCGAAGAGACGGCAAGTGGAGAGCAGACCGTCCTCAAGGATGATGCCGGCGAGACCTATACCCTGCGCCAGAACCGCGACGGCACCGAGACCGCCGACTATGGCGATGGGCGAGAAGTCACGTTCCGCCGCGAAGACGACGGCACGCTCTCGCCAATTTCCGGTACGGCAGGCCTTTTAACCGGCCTTGCCGCCGGCTATTTCCTCTTCCACGGCTTCCAGCTGCCCTCGGGCAGTCATTTCGATACGAATACCAACCGCTACGTCGTAAGCGGCACGCCACAGAAGATCACGAGGGAGAAGCGCCGTCAGGCGCTCTCTAGCTATGTGCCATCCAGCAGCACAAGAACCGCAACGGAAAAGGCTTCGACATCCAAAGGCAGCGCCAAGAGCACGGTGCAGAGCCCTGCCAAGAGTGGATTTGGCTCGGCCGGCGCGAGGGGAGGTGGGGCATCTTGAGCGACTGGATTGATGCAATCGACCGCAAGATCTTCCCATTCGTCGAGTACCCAGGATATGCGAACCGCTACCCGACCCTTGAAGCCCTGCCACTTCCCGAACACCTTCTCCAAGAGATGGCTAAGGCCAGCCGGCTGCTCTTCTCGGCCTTCTGCCACGCAGGAAGCATCTTGTCCCGCTGTGATAGGCAAATCCTCAAAGATATGGATATGCCAAAGAACCTCCTCCCATACCTCAACCTGCCTTCCTCCAACCCGATGGGTCTTCCGACATGGCTCTCGCGTTTCGACTTCGTCCTCGATAAAGAGGGGAGCCTCCATATGGTCGAGCTCAATGCCGATACCCCATGCGCAATTGTGGAGGCCTTCTATGGCAACGGCGTCGCTGCAAGAGAGCTCGGCTTCAAAGACCCCAACGCCCATTGCCAAGAGCAGCTTGCAGCATATCTTAAATCCATCTACCTCAAAGCCGATATCACGGCCTTCCAGACAGACGGCTCCGTCTCAAAAGACCGTCCCTTCGTCTTCGCGTGCTTCCCCGATTACCTCGAAGACTATGGCACAACGCTCTACCTCATGCACACCATGCAGGAAGCGGCAGACTCCATCCTGCCGAACCTCCGCGAGACCATCTGCTTCGCGTCCTTCTACGACCTGCGCGTCGATGACGACGGCGTCCTCCTGCCAGACGGCCGCCATGCGGGCGCACTCTATCGCCTGCACCCGATGGAGCTTTTAGCAGAAGAAACCGCCACGGATGGCACGAACCTCGGCACATATCTCCTGAACGGCTACCGAAAGCAGCGCTTCTCGATGATGAACCCGCCAGAAGCCATCCTGCTCCAATGCAAGGGTTTCCAAGCACTCCTCTGGCAGGATGATGTGAAGGCCTGCCTGACCGATGCGCAGCGTCAGGCCGTAGATACTTACATGATTCCGACGTTCTTCGAGCGCGATTTTGTGCCAGAACGCGCCTCCTCTTGGCTCAAGAAGCCCATCTGGGGCCGTGAAGGCTCCGGCATCCATCTCATCGATAAAGATGGCCTCCTGACTGGCAAGAAGGAAATCGAGGATGAGGAGGCAATCGTCCAACGCCAAAGCCACGCTGCCGTCTACCAGGAATATGTCGAGCAGCCCATCTTCCACATGAAGACGGATGAGGGACAGATTCCCGGCTACCTTACACTTTCCTGCTTCCTGCTCGGGAAAGAACCCTCTGCCTTCTATGCACGCTTCTCCCCAGATGCGATTGCCGGTACCGAGGCTTACTGGGCACCGATTGCCGTGCTGGATTCTTGAATTTGGACGAAATAAAGTTGCACCTATAGGAAAAGACCGCCTCACAGCTGCTATGCTGTGGGACGGTCTTCGATGTATTGCACCATGTGATCAAGCAATACATGGCTCAATCCTATCTAAATCGCTTTGGATGCTGATCTTTTGGTTGCGGATGTCGATGTCGTTCTGGAGATTGATGAAATACCGGTCACTGACACCGAAATACTTGCCGAGGCGAAGAGATGTATCTGCTGTGACCTTGCGCTTGTTCCGCAGGATCTCTTGGATACGCGATACCGGCACGTGGATGTCTTTTGCCAACCGATAGGCGGAAATCCCCATCGGCTCCATGAATTCCTCCCATAAGATTTCCGATATGGTGGGAGTCGGGATTTTGTTTTCCATAGTCATCACCCTCTGATCAATGCGCTCTGATTGACTTTTCACTGTTTTTGTGGTATGCTTTGCATAGATAAAAAGAGCGAACCTAAGATGGTCGGCTCGGCATATCTGCATGGTTAAAAAGTTTCGGCCATACAAACAGCGCTGCTGACGCTGATGGCCACCGTACACCCCGAAGAAGACGTCCCTCGCGAGGACGGCTTTTTCATTTACGGATGTACGTCGAAGGGTTAACGCCGGAATGCACGGATCAGTTCCAGCAGGAACTTCCCGTCAATGACCCCGAAGGAAGCCAGTACGACCAAAACGAGAAAGACCAGCACAGAAAGTGCAGCCAGCCCGCAGACCGTGACGATAGCGACCTCCGAAGAGAACAGTGCTTCCATAGAAGCAGGCATTCGTCGCGTGACACCAAAGGCATCACGTCCCTTTCTATCTTGGATTTATGCCAAGCCAGACGGCTCGACTACCGATGACCATCAATTGCATCGTAGATGACAGCAAAATGCTGTGTTCGCTCTAAGGGGATTTTCCCCTCTGCTATAGTATAGCAGATACAGAGGACACCAACAAGAACCAGTTTCCTGTTGGTGTCCTTCTTGTATACCTTGCTTTCTAAGAGCCAATCGGCTATAATATAGGTAAGGAGGGATTATATGAGCGTCATCATCGAACAACTCATCCAGCGCCGGAAAGAGTTACATCTGTCTCAAGAAGACGTAGCGCGTCGCATGAAAACCGTACAAAGCACAGTTGCCCGCATTGAGTGTGGAGCCCGTTCCCCGAAACTAGAGACGATTGAGCGGTTCGCGGATGCGGTGGGGTGCCATCTCGTACTGGATCAGAACTGAGATGAACAAGAGTGAACTCTATGATGGAATGTGGTAATCCACTTTATAACGGAGAAGGGGAAACATTATGACGAAAGAAACAGTTGGTATTTACAGCCATCCGCATAGCACAGATACTTACTATATTATGCATATTCCTTATGAAGATACTGATAAATATTTAAAATTCTCACCAGAAGTTCAACGGAATTTACGGAACATTATTGATATGGCTTATAAAAAGAAAGTACCTGATGGAACACAGCTGGACTATAGAGACTACCTCTCAGAATGACTCTATCTTTGAAAAGAGGGATTGTATGGATATCATATTTTTTAATAAAAATAGACCACTTATGATGTTAGACCTTGATTTAAAAACAAGTTACGTAAAAGAAATCAAGCATATATATGATAAGGATGCAATGCCTTTAGCAATGTTCTCAGAAGATGAAAAAGAATTAGGTGAAAATTTTACTCGATGGTGGCGAGACCGCTCTATCCCTGCATCTCGTCATGAACTTCGCAAGAAGATGGAACCTCTTTATTTTTTAGATGTACAAGAAGTTATAAATCATTCCTTTGGACTTAGCTTATCCGATCAATATTGGATTTGTCCTGCGGATTTAAAGGATTTAACATGGAAAGACATTAACTATTTTACAAATCCATTTTCAACTGAATACGGAGAATACTTTTTAGGAGAGCTAGACGAAGATGATGTTGATATTTATCATTTAAATCGTAGGTCGCCTGATATTACTCTTGATGGTGATGTACAAAAACGTTGGATTATCCAAGATGGAGAACGATACTTAATTAAGAACGGTACACTTCCATATGTAGCACTTTACAACTTTTGAAGCATAATAAAATCGCATAGCCTCCTTTGCGATGT